>OBWV01000140.1_pt1 | contig 87015 bp, 83 predicted proteins | sample 1495351 | NCBI WGS metagenome assembly OBWV01 (sample SAMEA2580122, study PRJEB22360) | human gut metagenome | biome: human gut; feature: human-associated habitat; material: faeces | place: Denmark | collected 2008/2010 | reverse complement strand
GGAGAGGTAAACCACAGCGAGGGTTCACCGTCCACTACCCACAGGGGCTCGCTACCTCTCCGGGTACTCTCGATCGACAAACTGTTAAATCCCCGGATCGTGATTGATGTTCCCCCGCCACCCGGTGCCCCGGTCATGTTCGTGACGTTCATTCCTGCTACACGTCCTTGCAATAAATTCGCGATCGAGGGAGACGGAATATCTTTAATATCCGAGGCTTTGACGGTTGACATAGCCCCGATAACCTCTCTTTTGTTTTGTGTTCCATAGGCGATTACGGTTACTTCATCCAGTTTCGAGATTTTTTCTTTGAGCGTAACGATTAACGTTTGCCCGCTTGCGAAGTTTTTTTTCACGCTTTCATACCCGATAAAAGAGAATACTAATGTTCCTTTTGCCTTGGGAAGCGTGAACGAGAATGTCCCGTCAACTCTCGTGACCGTTCCCAAGGAAGTGCTGTCTAACAAGATCGTGACCCCCGGAAGTGGTTCGCCTTTTTCATCAATCACTTTACCTTTTATGGGATAATCCGGTATTGAATCCCTCGACCCGGCGCTCGCCAATAGCGGGCATCCCAGTAATAACATCATGATTAATCGAGTAATCACGCCTACCGTTATCCTCTTGAACGGTAATTTTCGACTAAAAAATTTCCTGTCATAAGTTTTTTTCATAACTTTGATTGTTAGTTAATTGTCAAATAGATAGCTAATGAGAGGATTGTTAAGTTTTTGCGGACGTGACAATCCTCGTTTTGCATTTACACGCTATTAACGTGTATTCCTTAGATTATTGGAGGGTTAGATTATTTTCCATTTCTCTATAAAGTCTTCACGGGGGAACATACTTTTCCGTTACAAAAAGAAACATTCCGAAAGAATCCAAGTGGGGTTCGAGCATGTAAAAGATTAAAAGGAAGTCGTATAAACTCATAGTTAGTTATTAATATTAAACATTTTACGTGTTATTACACGCTAGTTATGTACTTAATATTTGAACGCTTTCGCGTTGGACAACCCACTATGAGGTTAATTTGTTTGTGATAGTTTACAATACAAATATAATCGTACTATATGAAGTACGCAAATAAATTACTAAAAATATTTCCTTTAACTCTAAAATTTAGCATTATGAAACTAGAAGTAAAAAAACTAGACAATAAATTACAAGCAACCGAAGTGGAGCTATATATAATTAATAAGGTGATGGAATATAGAGTTGCCGCTAAATATAGTAAAACAAAATTGTCATTAGAGTTAAGATTATCGGAATCATATATTAGGCGAGTAGAGAATTCGAATTATGCTGAAAAATATAATATTAACATATTGAATGAGGTTGCGAAAATTTTGGGGTGTCGAATGGCTGATTTTATGCCCGATCCGTTTGTACAAAGTGATACGATAGAGGAATACATCAATTTACATCCGAGGTTAAAGGCAAAGTATGATAAGCTGGAGCAAAAAAGGGACGAGAAAACCCGGAAGAAAATAGAAGAACAAGCAAGAAAAAAGAAAATAGCTGAAAGAAAGAGAAAGGAAAAAGTTGAGAATAAAAAGAAATGACAACTTTTGAATAGATGATACTCGGACCTGTTAGTAGTATTTAAAAGTCATCCATAAATAAAACGTGGACGGTTAGCTACCCGCCCACGCACATTCTCCAACACGAAGTCTTTCTTTTTTCCTTAGAAATAGTAAAACTTTCTCATGGTTTAATTCCTATCAAGAGGAACCGATAGATGCGAACAATCTTGTTTGTCCGTGTCAAGGCTCATGCTACGACTTTGATAATCCCCGTAAGGATCACCGAACACGATGGTCGTTTTTGAGCTACTTGCGGTCAATGAGAAATGCCCGTCACCGTTTGTTTCTGTTTTTTGAATGACCTTTCCTGCAATAATTTCAGAAACTTCAATCCCACTGAGTGGCGTCAAGTCCTGAGAATCGTAAACCGTCCCCGCTACTGTCCGAGAGTAAGCCGGGGCTGATGCGTTCGTGAAAGCGAAACATACGCTCACGCACGCCAACAAGCTGATTAAAATTAATCTTTTCATGTTCGATTTTTTTAAGGTTTTACAATTCTAACCTAAAAAGTAACGCGTCCCTTCTCACATTAGTTTGTTAAAGGTATGACATTTTTCTTGTAAATCAAAGCAATTTATGTAAAGATGATTTTTTTATTGTGATATTTTTTTTTGAAATTCATTTTAAATACACAAATGATATGAATGCAGTATAGTAATATTTGTGTATGTTGATATGTTGAACGATATGTTGTTTTCAATTTCTTGTTATGATAATTTAAGTTTATGTATTTAGGTTTGTCTATCGTGTTTGTAGATAACATAAATCTTTATGGATAATTATTCACCCCACGTGTTTAAAGGAAAAAAGTTGGTTTATAAAAGAAATTGATAGGAATTGACAAAAAAATGAACGGAATAAACCTGTGTATTTATGTATAATAGATAGTCGATTTTGAAATGATGAAAGAAAGTCGTAATTTTGCATTACTGAAATAGAAAGAGTTATTAATCAGTGATGATAGTCAATTGGTTATAAAGATAAACGTAATTCCAGTTGGATTACAGAAGGAGGCTAAATCATTGATTTTTAGTCTCTTTTTTGTTGTAATACAGGTTTCGTGAGTGATGCTTTTTTGAAACATGATAAAATTTGAGTTATTGGTATGAAAAAATTCGTCTTATTATTGGTGATTTGTGTTTTTGGGATTCATGTGTTTGCCGGAGATATTGATGAGGCACAAGTACCTAAGGTGGTAAAGGAGTGTGTGAAACAGGAGTATCCGGAAGTGAAGAAGATCAAGTGGGATTTTGAGGAAGATGAGAATGTCTACGAGGCGGAGTTTGAAATCAATGATTTAGAATATAAGTTGGAGATTACCCCGGAAGGAAAGATCGTTTATTCAAAAGAGGACTTGACGATCGAGTCTATTCCCGACGTGATCAAGGAGTATCTGAAGAAGAATTATGAGGGTTACAAGATATTGGGTGCCAATAAGATCACAAAAAAAGGCGTCGTAAAATATGATGTCGGTATTGTAGGGAAAAATTCATACGGGCATAAGCGTCACCATAATATTTATTTTGATGCGGAGGGGAACGTGGTGAAGTGACAGTTGTTCTTTGAGCTAAGTTTACTTGTGGGCTCTCTAACCTTTCTTGTATTCTCCATAGGGTGTTACTTTATAGTTCATTTAGACGAAGGAGCATTCATCCTGTATTCATCTTGCATTCACCTTCGATTAAATTGATTTTTTTATCGTTTTTGTTTGAATCTTCATGCCTTTATGAAGTATATTTGTTATACGGATAATTTTAGTCGGATGATAGTAGGGCATAGAGGTAGGGTAGGGAATCGGGAGACCAGTTGCAGCCTTCGTGCGTTAAGTTCGAGATTACCGGGTGGCGGGATATATTGAAAATATAGGTGAATGTGTAGAAGTATGAAAATTTATACTTAATTTCGATGGCGAAGAGACCGGGTGCATGGGGTATATGATCCGGTCGGAAGAACAAAAAACAGGCACGTGTATGGACACTTTTTACGAGGAAGATATATTGAGAGGGGGATTTCAACGAGCGACAATCTCTTTGTGTGATGATTACGAGGGGCGGGCGATAGCCACGCTTGTCCGCCGCTTGTCGGATTCGGGAAATGGACGGGCGGTGCTTTATATTCATGGTTTTAATGACTATTTTTTCCAACGGGAAATGGCTTGCCGTTTTAACGAACAGGGATTTCATTTTTACGCGCTGGATTTACGAAAATACGGGCGTTCGTGGTTGCCTCATCAAAAATTTAATGACATCCGGGATCTTCGGGCTTATTTCGAGGAGATTACATTTGCCTTGCAGGTGATTCGGGAGGAGGGGAACCGGAAAACCTTTCTGTTGGGGCATTCTACGGGTGGGTTGATTGCCACGTTTTACGTGAAGGAACATGGGGCGTCTTCCCTTTTTGACGGGGTTATGCTGAATAGTCCTTTTTTTGATTTTAACAAAAGTTGGTTCGTGAAAAAGTGCCTCCCGTTTGTTGCGTTGGTGGGTGGTTTTTTACCGGGGATAAAGATTGCAGGGGGATTCACGGAACAATATGGTAAATTTCTGCACCGGGGGAGCCGGGGAGAATGGGAATATGATTTGGCTTGGAAACCGCATATCGCACCTCGGATTAATCTGGGGTGGGTGAGGGCTATTTATAAGGCCCAACAGGAGGTGCGGCAATCTTTTGAAGTGCGAAAACCCGTGCTGGTCCTGCATTCGGAGCGGTCTGTCTCGAATTACTCGGACGAGGAACAGGTGCAGTCCCGTGATGCAATATTGAACGTGAAGGATATCCAGAGGATAGCCCGGAATATCCGGGGACAGGTGGAGATCGTGTCCGTCCTAGGCGGGCTGCATGATTTAGTTTTGTCCTGTAAGGAGGTGCGGGGCAAAGTCTACCGGATCATGTTTGACTGGCTGGAAAGTCAGGCCGGGACGAATGATCGTGATCGTTTGAATTAATTTGCGTGATAGGCTTCCACGTTGTTTATACATAATGCTCCCCTGGCATCCAGAAAGTTTACACGGATGGCTTGTGCTTTGACCGTGTTGAAACGCAGAATCCTTTTGTAACCGATCGTGGTTGTGGCTTCTCCTGGGTTCACGGGTTGCCATTCTCCCCCGACTTTTGCCTCGATTGTGAAAGATTTCACACGTTGTCCTAGCGGGATATATTCCTGAATGAGTAGCCGGTTGATTTCCTGCGGTTCATTAAACGTGAATGTCAGCGTGGCCGTGGTGATGTCATCCCGGGTGGCCCAGTAGCTATCGTAACTCTGGTCTAGTACTTTTTCCGGGGAGTATTCATGCCCTCTGGAATTCGTGGCCAAGGGACGGGTTCCGGCAAGTAGATTGTGGTCCAGTTCCCGGCGGATGCGTTGATACCATTGTACGGCGTGGAGGGAATCAATCGGGTTGATCCTGCCGGACGTGTCCACGGGAAAGTTCAGGAGTAACGTGGCGTTACGTCCCACGCTTTTATAATAGAGGTCGGTAAGGTGATCCACGCTCTTCACGTTGTTGTCTTCCCGGGCATGATAGAACCATCCCGGACGAATGGAAACGTCACATTCTGCGGCAGTCCATTGATCTCCGTCTGCATGTCCTTGCTGGAGTTCGTTGCCGTTCGGGTAACCGGGGTACACCACTCCCTTGCGTAGGAATGACCAGTTTGTTTCCCCGGCAAATCCTCTCTCGTTACCCACCCAGCGACACCCGGGTCCCCCGTCAGAGAAGATCACGGCTTGCGGCTGGTGGTGTTTTACGATTTCGAAAAGTCGGGGATAGTCATAGTAAGTGCTGCGGTCGATGGAGCGGGTTTCCTGCGTCCCGCCATACCAGCCGTCTCCACCATTCGCCCCGTCAAACCATACTTCGAAGATGTCGCCATAATTGCTTAATAGTTCGTTGAGTTGATTCCGGTAATATTCCACGTATTCGGGAGTGCCGTAGGAGGCTTGGTGGCGATCCCACGGGGAAATATAAAGACCGAGTTTCAACCCGTGTTTCCGGCAGGCTTCCGAGAGATCTCGCACGAGGTCTCCCTTGCCGTTTTTCCACGGGGATTTTTTTATGCTGTAATCCGTGTATCGCGTGGGCCACAGGCAGAATCCGTCATGATGTTTCGCGGTAAGGATAACCCCTTTCATGCCGCAGGCTGCCAAGGTGCTTGCCCATTGTTCGCAATCCAAGCATGAAGGGTTGAACAGGGCGGGATCTGCATCCCCGTATCCCCATTCCTTGTCATTGAACGTGTTCAGTCCGAAATGTATAAAGGCATAAGTTTCCATTTTCTGCCATTCAACTTGTTTCTCGTCGGGTACGGGTAGAACGGGTTGGGGTGCGGAAGCACAGCCGCCAAGGATAATTAGGGTGATTGTGTAGATCAGTGACAGGTGATGCTGCATGTTATGGTATTTATGATTTCTGTATAGTTATATGCAAAAATAAATAATTATAATGACTTTTGAAATCATTTTAGTGGGAAACACGGGTGAATGAGCGAGATTAGGCTGTCAAAAGGAGCGAATCGACGCGGTGTGATTAAAAAGAGTGGGTCCGCGACTTGATAGTGTGTGTATTTGGGTTATTGTTTTGAAGATTTCGCGGACCCGGTAGCTCTAGGGACCCTCACGGTCAGCTATTTGCGAGCTTTTGTTTTTTAGTTAAACAAGGGATGTTCCCCAGTTAACGAATTATGAAAAAAAAAGAAATGGTTTTAATGAACCTGATTTTACTCGATGTCTGTTATTTCTAAGTTTATTTATTATTGTTTCATTAAGTTGATGTAAAGGTACAAGATTATTATTAATCCAAGTAACCTATAATTGTATGTGAATGTTGGTTGTTTTACAATAATAACAGATTGTTCTTGTTTTTGTTCTTGTTGGTTGCGGGGAAGAATAGAGGAGCGAGAAAAAATGGCTATTTTTAAAAGAAGGAACGGTGTGCTAATGTTGGATGTTTGAATTGGGAGGAAATGGAGCAGGTGTGTGTCAAAAATAGTCGCATTATGTTTCTCGTGTTTCGGGGATCTGGGAGTATTTTCCATACTTTTGACTTGAGTTCTTTATGAAAATAGTGTATAAGTATGAAAGATGTTTCACTGTATGAAAGTTTCCTGGCGGAATTGCGAAAGAAAATACCGCAAGGGGCTAAGTTGACAAATACTTTGGTTGATATGTTGTATATCGAACGGGAAGCGGTTTATCGTCGGTTGCGCGGCGAGGTCCCGTTCACGTTTATGGAGGTTATGACTATCACCAAGGAGTTGGGAATTTCTCTGGATAATCTGACGGAAACGGATACATGTAAGAGTCGTCCGTTTCAATTGAAATTGGTGGAGTATGCGAACCCGCTTGATGCGGATTTCCGGATGATGCAGGATTTCGTCGAGATATTCGCTTGCGCGGAGAATGAACCGGACTGGGAGGCCGGTTTCTCGACGAACACTCTTCCCAAGTCTTTTTGCTACTATTATCCCGGTATCACGCGTTTTTATTTATTTAAATGGTTATATCAATATAGCAACGTGGATACGGTGAAACCTTTTCGTGAGGTGGTGATTAACGATCGGTTAGCTAGGATTCAACAGGACTTTTTACATGGAATGCGGTGTGTTAAATCCTCTTTTTATATTCTTGATCATCTGGTGTTTCATTATCTGGTGACGGATATGTTGTTCTTTGCCAGTATTAACTTGATTACACCCGAGGAGTTGAAGGAGTTGCAGGAAGAGTTGATCTTGCTGCTGGAGAAGTTGGAGCGTTTCACGGCGAAAGGATTGCATGAGGATACGGGGAACGAAATGTATATTTATCTGTCGAATATTAATCTTGATACTAGCTACTGTTACTTGGGTAGCCCGAATTATCAATTAAGTATGTTGAAGGCATTCACATTGAACGTAATATCATCTTTTGACTTGGAGACGTTCAATCGGTTGAAAAGCTGGATGAATTCGTTAAAACGTTCGTCCACGCTGATCACGGTGAGCGGGGAGAAGGAACGGGTACGTTTCTTTCGTGACCAGCGCCAGTTGGTGTTGGACATGACGAACACGGTTTGAAAAAGTTTTCGTGACCGTGTTCGTCCTTTATTATAGTTTTACGATTCTTTCGTTTGTTCTTTTCAGGTGAAACCATGAAAAAAGGAAAAGAAGGAGTACGTAAAGATGCTCCGATGTCCAGTACACCGCTAAAGGGATCTCTCCGATTCGGTTGATACAGGAGAGGTAAATAAGATATATGGCGATCGTGATACATTGGTAGATAAATGCCGCCCGGGTGGCTCCCGTGCCTGACACCGCGTTACAGAACACGTGTGCGGGAAGGGAGAGAATGTAGTTTGACAACATGACGACAAAGGGCCAAAAGGCTAGTTGAACGAGTTGCCTGTCGGGGGTATAAATACCCATGACCACGTGGGGAAATAACAGGGCAATCACGATTAACGGGATTCCAAGCAAGTAACCGAGGCGGATGATTTTTCGGCACAAGGGCATGATCTGGTTCCTTTCCCCGGCTCCCGCCAGATTACTGACGAGTGATCCCGTGGTGGTGGAGAAGGAACTCACGATGACGAAAAAGATCGTGGAGATGCTCCGGATGATATTGGCGATCGCTAGTTGTGTGGTACCGAGATGTTCGATGAGGATAAAGAAAAGGAACCAGGGGGTCACGCTGATAAAAGAGTGCATCATGCTCCAGACGGACAGGTGGAATAGTTGTCCCATGAGTCGTTGGTTGAAAACGGGAAAAAGGCCGTAATGCCGTTTGTCTATTTTGAAACGGGTGTAGATCACCAACACGAATAGCCCTCCGAGTTCGGAGATCGTGGATGCTATGGCTGCACCCGATATTCCTAGAGCCGGAATTTTTCCGGCACCGAAAATCAATAGGTAGTTTAGCAACACGTTCATGCTCGCTAGGGTGATGGCAGAAGCGGTAAGTACACGGGTTCTGGTGATTCCCACGAAGAATGCCCGGAATGCCAACATCGGGAAAGCGAAAAACAGACCGAAGGTCCGCCAGTCCAGATATTGTATGACAGCCTCGTATATCTCTGTCGAAGTTAATAGATGTTGTAAGATGAGAGGGGTGAAAACTTTGGACAGAGTAACGAGCGAGAGGGCGAGTGTGGTCAGGAAAAATAATCCTTGGAAGAATACTTTTCCTGTTTCCGCGGGACGCCGTTCTCCATTCCGACGAGCAATCATCACTTGTAGGCCGAGGCTGAACCCGAAACCCAATATGTAGAGGGAGAGATAGTACATTCCCGCAATGGCGGAGGCTCCCAGTTCTGTTTCCCCAACATGCCCGAGGAATATGGCATCCGTGATATTTATTAATTGTTCGACTAACACGCTCATCATTACGGGATAGTTGATGAGCCAGATTTGTTTGCTTGTAAAATTCATGATTCAACTTGAATAGCACATATCAAGGTTGTTCCACGTGAGTGAAATTACTTGTTATGTCCGGTAAATAAAAGGGTATAATAAACTCTGTTCCCGGAAACGTGTTCTGTTCCCGACAGGCTGGGCCTGCGATCGGAATGCTATACAAGGAGCGTAGCTATATGCAGAGTTGTGCTTTCATGTTGAATAATAAGGTTAACGTTGCAAACATACAAAAAAGATGTGAGATTCTTCTTTTTTGCAAAACTTTTGTATAAAGAATTAAGGGGGAGAGGGAGCGTGTAACACTCTATTTGCAGTGACGTATAATGTAATATAGGATAGATATATGAAGTAATAAATTAGAAAGTTATGAAAGAACGTGAAGAAAAGAAGACGAGTGGGGACCGACATGCCCGGAACATTCCTTCAAAACAGGACAAAAGTTGGGTTAGCGAGCATCAGATGCAACAAGAACAATTTGACAAGACCGAATTTAAAAAAAGGGAGGCTAAAAAGCATCCCGGAAGAAGGATATGTCACTGATTTAGTGTCTATTTTCGAGGGTAATATATTTTTATTACCCTCGTGTTATTTTTACGTGTAGGATTATTTGTTTATTAAAAATATTATCGTAGATTTGTCGTGATTTTGAGTTTTGATTTGATCGCTACAGAGCGTTTGCCTTCATCGTATTAAAATGTATCGTTAAGCAGACTTTTCTAGACAATATCCGACCTCAAGTATTTAAATTATTAATTTTAAAGTTTGTATTAATGAACATTTACATTTCAAATTTAAGTTACGACGTGAATGATAGTGACTTAAGAGAGTTATTCGAAGAGTACGGTGAAGTTTCTTCAGCAAAAGTTATCATGGATAGAGAAACCGGAAGATCAAGAGGTTTCGGATTCGTGGAAATGTCTGATGACACCCAAGGACAAAAAGCTATTGATGAATTGAATCAAGCTGAATATGACGGTAAAGTTATCAACGTGAACGTTGCCAAACCGAGAACCGATCGTCCGGCTGGTGGTCGCGGTGGTTTTAACCGTAACGGTGGCGGTCGTGATCGTCGCAGTAACGGTGGTGGTCGTAGTTTCGAGAAAAGATTCTAAGGTATCCTAGATATAGAGAAAAGGTGGTTTTTCAACCACCTTTTTTTATTCTGTAACCCGATCTGTGAAGAGGGTTGCTGTTGATGCATGAGAGAAGATGTAGGACGCCGGGTATACTCCCTGTTTATGAACGAGGTGTTCCATGATCTCCTGTTTGTCAGCTCCTACAACGGGAATTAATATCGTAGAACTTTTTAAAATCACGGTTCCTGTCATTGTGATGCGTTGTTGTCCCGTTTTCGGGTGGTGTGAAACCGCGTAAATTCGCTGGTCGGTTAGTAGATTCATTGAATCGTTGAAAATAGAGGCCACGTGTCCGTCAGTCCCGATACCTAGTATAGTACAGTCGAAACGGGGCGTATTCGAGTAGCCGGGAAGTTCCCATTTCACCATTTCCGAATATCGTTCAGCTTCGATTTTGGGTTCTTGTTCTCCCCAAATGCGATGGATATGATTTTGAGGAATATCCATGGGCATGAAAAGGAGGCGTTCTGCATGCTTGAAATTGCTCTCGTCATCTTCCGGTGACACGCATCGTTCATCTACCCAGTAAAAGCGGAGAATATCCCAAGGAATGTCATTCCGGTATTCTTTTACCCATAGTTTGAAGAGTTGTTGCGCCGTAGAACCTCCGGACAGGGCGATATGAAAAGGTTTCGATTTGCTTTTTTTGATCACCGCTATCAAAGTCTCAGTCATTGAGCGTAGCGTTTCTTCGGTAGTTTTATATACTTCTATTTTCATGATTGTATGGATCTAATTCGTACCTGTTTATACGATGCAAGTTACGGTTTATTCATGATATAAACAAGAAAAAAAGTTAAAAACCCGTACTAATTTTAGATTCATGATTTTAGAGTTCAACCGCACGAGACAAGCGCTTATTCTGTGATTTCGTGATTGCCGATTAGGTGGTTATAGAATCACAGAATCATTCAATCGGCAATCACGTAATCTTTTAATCTAAAATCTATAAGTTTGTAACTCGCTGCTGGCGAATGTTTCTCACTGATTTATTGAATCTACGAATGAAGAGGGTGGCAGCAAACATGAGGCCGCCACAGAATCCGGAGAGTAGGCCGGGAGCCCCGAAGTCGAGCAAGATGCCGGCAATATATGCTAGCGGTACGGCGACAAATAGATAGGATACGAGGGCATAGATCATGGGACGCTGCACATCGGTGATACCTCGCAAGGCTCCGAGTGCAGTTACCTGTAATCCGTCGAAGATTTCAAACACGGCGACCACGAAGAATAGGTTGCGAGCTACTTTTATCACCTCGGGATCGGGCGTGAAAATAGATGCGATGGGAGCCCCGAAAAAGGCGTAGATCACGGCTGCTCCGGCCATGAAAATAACGGCAAGGCGGAGAGAAGCATGGGCGTAACGACGCATTTTCCCGATATTTCCTCGCCCGAATTCATGACTGACAAGTATGGTTGAGGCTCCGGCGATTCCGCTGGAGATCATGAATGTAAGGGAAATCATGGACATGACAATTTGATTTGCCGCGAGGGCAATGGTGCCTAACCATCCCATCATGACTGTGATGAGGCTGAGGGATAGAAATTCCACGACCATTTGTCCGGCTATGGGGTAGCCAACTTGTAATAGTTGTTTGATTTTTCGACGGCTCGTGTTGCTAAATTGAAAAAAACGAAATACGGGGCTATATATTTGGGAACGATGGATGTAGAGAAAAAAAGCAACAGGCATCATCAGGCGGGAGATTAATGTCGCTAGTCCCGCACCCGCTACCCCAAGGAATGGCGCACCGAATTTACCATATATGAATATGTAGTTCAGGAAAATATTCATCAAATTGCATGAAATCGTGATCACCATGGCTACCTTCGTGTTTCCAATTCCTTCCATGTATTGTTTGAATGTCATGAACAGGATGAACGGGATGACCGAGAATGAGGTCAGGATATAATATCCTTTGCATAATTCTACAACTTCCACGGGTTGTCCCATCATGGAAAGGTAGGGCATGAGCATGAACAAGAAAAGGGTGAGTACGAGTGACACGGTTGTGTTCAGTAGAAGTGAATTTTGGAAAAATCCGGCTATACGTTCTTTATCATCAAGCGCATGAGCTTGGCCCACAAGTGGGGTTAGGCCGGTGGCAATCCCCATGCCGACAACCATCGTGTTCATGATAATTGCTCCCGCTAATGACACGGCTGCCAATTCTGGGGCACCAAGTTGTCCTACCATGATGTTATCTGCCATTTGTACGATCGCCTGACCGGCTAATGATAGCATGATCGGGAAGGCGATGTTGATGTTCTGTTTGTAATACAGTGAGTTAATTCTCATGACTTGAATTTTAAAAACGGGGACAAAGATGTACATTTATTGTCACAAATAAAAATGTTGAAATCTTTTTGCGGGAATGAAACTAAGTTAATCATCGTTTCCGTATAATGAATAAATGAAACGCAAAAATTTGAGAAATTTAACTATATATTAAGTCAAAAAATTGCGAGAATTGGAAAATATGTGTATTTTTGGTATTGTAAATAGAGAGAAATGAAAGGATTGATATTTCGATATTTTTCGTTGTTACTCCTCTTTTTGATCATCGGGGTAAATCTCTTTGGAAGTGAAAATTCCAAGGGGAATATTCCTATTTCTGATAAGGAGAACATAGAAAAAGCGTCGGAAGAATTCCAAGTTTCCACTACCCCGTTTGATCAGCATGGAGTTTTTGAACGAACTTTAGAGTTTTCAAGCCGGCAGATTGTTAATAATGGAAGTCGGGAACAATTCTCCCTCTCGTTCTATCGAAAAACAGAACTTGCGTCACGTAGAAGTGAATTCCGGATGATGGCAGAAAAGACTTACGGGTATTTTTCCGATTTGTTGGGACTTCGACATCTTCAAGGTTTCTACGTGTTCGATTTGTGTAAAATCATTATTTAGTTATTCCTAGGTCCGTTTTGTCCAGTGTCACGAATGGTGATACCGGTGAGTTGTACTCGCTCATTGAAAGCGTGTTTTGATATGACATGCTGGTATAGAGGTGACTAATGTAATTATGGTATCTTTCTTCGGATACGGACGGACGAATTATATCCTTATTTTTCAGTGTATTATAAAATTGAATTTATTCATAAACGAATAATAATAGTAGACCTATGGAGAATAGTAAAGAAGATGCCAAGGGTTTTACCAACTCGGCATTATTTCAAACATTGTACCCGATCGTGATCATGTTAGTCATATTTGGTTTGGTTTTCTTGGCATTATACGTGGCATTATAATATTAAAGCGTTTAAAATATAAAAAATACTCCTATGAAAAAGACTGCAACAAAACAAGGAACAAGAAGAAGTTTAGGTATTTCTGCATTTCCGATAATCATTCTGTGTTTTATACTGGCAATGGTTATTTATCATTTCGTGTATGGTAATCCGGCTAATTTTATTAATAATGACCCGAATAATCATCCTATTCAGGGAAATTTACTAGGTACGATTTATAAAGGAGGGATCATCGTTCCGGTTATCCAGACTTTGTTATTTACGGTATTGACTTTAAGCGTGGAGCGGTTGATTGCCTTAAAAAGAGCAAAAGGGAAGAAGAATTTGCAACAATTCGTGACGAAGGTGAAGAGTGATCTTGAGGAGGGGAATATTGAGGCTGTTCGCCAAGCTTGTGACGAACAGAAAGGAACCGTGGCAAACGTGATTAAATCATCGCTTTCTACTTATTCACAGGTGTCAGCTTGTGACACGTTGTCGAAAGAAGAGAAACAGTTGGCAGTACGGAAAGATCTGGAAGAGGCTACCATGCTTGAGTTGCCGACGATGGAACAGAATCTGGGGGTAATAGCCACGATCACTACTTTAGGGACTTTGATGGGATTGCTCGGAACTGTAATCGGGATGATCAAGTCTTTCGCTGCATTATCTTCTGCCGGGGGAACGGATTCTATTGCCCTTTCTACCGGTATTTCGGAGGCGCTTGTGAACACGGCTTTCGGTATTGCAACCGGGGCGTGTGCTGTAATTGCTTACAATTTTTTCACCAGTAAGATAGACGGGATCACGCATAGTATTGACGAGATCGGGGCTTACTTGGTACAGAGTTTCACGATTAAACAACGCTAGTATACACTTGTTAATATATACGTTATGAGTCAGAAAATTAAAAAGAAATCAACGTTTATCGACATGACGGCCATGAGCGACGTGACGGTACTGTTGTTGACGTTTTTCATGCTGACTTCCACGTTTATCCAGAAAGAACCGGTGCAGGTGAACCCGCCGCAGTCGGTTTCCGAGATCAAGATTCCCGAATCAAATATCGTCTCTATTTTAGTCGAGCCAACGGGAAAGGTGTTCATGGGACTGGATAAACCACAGGATCGTATCGAGGTGTTGAAAAAGATGGGGGAGAGTTATCAGATTGAATTTTCGGATCAGGAATTGAAAAAATTCAGTCTGTGTAATTCATTCGGGGTGCCTATTCAGGGGATGAAACAATTCTTGGCATTATCGTCGGAAGAACAGGATAAAGTGATCATGAATTATGGAATCCCTTGTGATAGCACGAATAACCAGTTTAAATCGTGGATGCAATTTGCCCGGGAGGTGAACAAGGACTTGGTGATCGCTATCAAGGCGGATCAGAAAACTCCTTACCCGTTGATTAAGGATATTATGGCAACGTTGCAGGATCTGCGAGAGAATCGTTATAACTTGATTACCTCGTTGCGTAATATGCCGGAGGTATGATGGGACTTTATAACTTGTAATTTATTTATTATGGCAGAAATACAACAAAAGGATAGCGGGGAACGCAAGAAAGGGAAACAGAAGAAATTCAGTATCCGGGTGGATTTTACGCCTATGGTGGATATGAATATGTTGTTGATTACTTTCTTCATGCTCTGCACGTCCATGAGTAAACCCCAGACAATGGAAATCAGTATGCCGAGGAAAGATTTGTTGAATGAGCAGGAGCAAAACAAGGTGAAGGCTTCCAAGGCAATGACTATTTTGTTGGGTAAGGAGGGGAGAGTGTACTATTATATGGGAGAGCCGGACTACGAGAATCCCGATATGGTGCAAGAAACTGATTTTTCCCCGAACGGTTTGCGTGCAATCCTGTTAGGACGTAATCAGGTGGTGATGCAGAAGATCCGGGAATTGAAACAAAAGAAAGCAAACTTGGAGATCTCGAACGAGGAATATCTGAAAGAGGCTGCCGAGATCAGAAAAGATAAGGATTCTCCCGTTATATTGATCAAGGCTACCGATTTTGCGAATTACAAAAATTTGATTGATGTGCTCGATGAGATGCAGATATGTAATATCGGACGGTACGCGATCATGGATATAACTCCGGGGGATTTGCGATTGTTACAAGATAAGACACACGACGGGTATGCCGATGATTTGAAAGAAGTCATCGAGTACCGGGAGTTAAAACAATAAGACCATGGCAAAGGATATAAATGTAAATTCGGTAGAGTGGTGTGATCTGATATTCGAAGGAAAGAATAAGGATTATGGGGCTTACGAGTTGCGTAAACACTCACCCCGGCGTCACTTGACGGCCTATGTCGTGATTATAGGTTGTGTGGTTCTGGCAATGGTTCTTCCGGCTTTTGTTCGTTTTCTGACACCCGTTAAGGCGCAGGAAAAGATGGTTACGGTGACGGAATTGTCTGATTTGAAGATGGATTTGCCGGAGGTGAAGGAAGAGAACAAGATCGTGGCGGTGAATGTTCCGCCGCCACCGACGTTGAAGACAACGATTAAGTTCACGGCTCCCGTGATTAAGAAAGATGAAGAGGTTCGTGAGGAAGACGAGATTAAAACACAGGATGAGGTGAATCAGGCGAAAGCGGCGATTTCCGTGGCGGACGTGAAGGGTAATGACGAGGAAAACGGTAAGGATATTGCAGATCTGGAAGACCATAAATTGATCGTGGCAAGTGAAGATGAGGTCTTTCAAGTGGTGGAACAAGCTCCCGAATATCCGGGGGGTATGGCTGCCTTGATGAAATGGATCGGTAAAGAGATCAAGTATCCTTCTATTGCCCAAGAAATGAATATAGAGGGAAGAGTAATCGTACAATTCGTGATCGGACGGGACGGGTCGGTACGTGATGTACAAGTGTTGCGTACGGTCGACCCGACGCTGGATAAAGAAGCCGTTCGCGTGGTAAAGGCCATGCGTAAATGGATTCCCGGAAGACAGCGGGGTGAACCGGTTTCCGTGCGGTTCACTTTACCGATCACGTTTAAATTACAACAATAAAAGAAATGATTCTGTGATTTAGTGATTGCCGATTAGGTGATTAAAAGAAAGCGTTGGACAGCGAGTGAAAATTACTAAATCTAAAATCGTAAATCAAAAATTAGAAAGGTTATGAATATTCGAATCGGCTTTTGGCTGTTATGCCTGATCTCCCTTGTGGCTTGTAAAGGGAAAACTTCAGGAGTACAAGATACCTTGTTTAGCGGGGTAATTCGAGTTGCAGTCGACGAAACGCTGTCTCCCTTGGCCGAGGATGAGATTGCAGTTTTTGAAGCGCAATATAATCAGACAGGTATCGTCCCGATATATACGAGTGAAGTGGATGCAATAACCCTGTTGTTACGCGACAGCGTGCGCTGGGTGTTGGCCACACGCCCTTTATCGGGGGACGAATTAGAGTCATTCCACAGCAATAAGTTTTTTCCGGAGTCCATCAAGATAGCTACTGATGGTGTTGCTTTGATTGTAAACAGGCAAAATGCCGATTCGATATTTAACGTGAGTACTTTAAAGAAAATATTTTCCGGAGAGATAACACGTTGGAACCAATTGTCGGCGGATTCGAAATTGGGTGAAATACAAGTTGTGTTTGACCACCGGAATTCCAGCACGGTACGTTACGTGCTGGATTCAATATGCGGGCGGGGTAACTTGTCTGATCGATGTCATGCTGCCGGAACGAATCGGGATGTCATCGAGTATGTTACTCGAACTCCCGGTGCTATGGGGGTAATCGGGGTCAATTGGATTAGTGACGAACAGGATTCTTTATGCCGGGATTTTCGAAAAGAGATACAGGTGGCACGGATCAGTCGTGCGGAGTTACCTACTTATGGGAATAGTTACCAGCCTTACCAGTATTATCTCTACACGGGGCAATATCCATTGTCTCGTGATATATACATTTTACTGAATGATCCCCGGAGCGCACTCCCAACCGGGTTAACCTCCTTTTTTGCAGGAGCAAGAGGACAGCGAATCATTTTGAAAGCCGGATTGTTACCTGCCACGATGCCCGTGAATATCGTGAACGTGAGGGACCAACTTTAACGAATAATTTTAAGATCATGAAAACGAAATTAATTATATGCGGATTATTTTGCTTGCTGGCAGCGACGAGCGTGAAGGCAGCAGACAATAAGGTCGGAATAGATCTTTATGAATCGGGAATGATCGGGGCTGCCAAGGCTTTTTTCCTCGATAATTTGAAGCAACAACGAGAGGGAGTTTTGCAAGCAGAAACCTGTTACTATTTGGGGGAATGTTATCTGGTGTCGGGACTTCGTGATTCTGCCGGAATATATTACCAGAAAGGAATAGAGTTTATGCCTGACTATTCTTACAACCGGATCGGGTTAGTTGGGTTGAAATTGGGGAAAGATGTGGACGCTGAAGAGTTGTTCAAAGAGGTGCTTACAAGTAAAAAAGACAAGAAAGATGCCGGCGTGCAGTTGGCAATAGCCAGAGCATATTTGTATGCAGGTAATATGACAAAAGCAATGGAACACGTGAATCAGGCGAGAGAGTTGGATGCTAAAAGTGGGCAGCCGTACTTGGTGGAAGGAGATATTCTGGCAGCACAAGGGAAAGTCGGGGAGGCTTGTGCCAAATACGAAACGGCCGCTTATTTTAGTCCGGATTGTGTGGGAGCATATTTAAAACAGGCTCGCTTGTACATGTCGGCCAATCGTTCCTTATCATTGGAAAAGTTGGATAAGGCCCGGGAAAAATCCCCGGAATTTTGTGGTATGTATTGTATATTAGGGGAACTGTATGAAATGACCGGAGATAGTAAGGCTGCAGCTGATAATTATTCTAAATTTATTCAGTCGGGATACTATGACCAGAATAATTTGTTGCGATATGCCGGCATACTGTATTTCGATAAACAGTATGATAAGATGTTACCTATACTTCAGTCCGTGTTGAGAGAAAAGCCGGAAGATTTGGTGGCTAAACGTTTATATGCTTATTGTCTTTCTAAACGGGAGAATGGGGAAAAATGTCTGGAGGCTATAAAGCATTTTATAGAATCTACTCCCGAAGAGAGTCAGATTTGTCAGGATTATCTTTGTTATGCGGAACAGTTGACCGTGAAAAAAGAGTATAACGAGGCAATTACTTATTATAAAAAGGCGTTGAATGCGGATGGTAAACGTCAGGAGTTATTGAAAGATATTGCGGATCTTTTCGTGAAAAATAGAGAATTGGATTCGGCCGTGGTTTATTATCAGCAATATTTTGATTTCGTGGAGGAACCGGCCGCGGAAGATTTGTTGAAACTGGGGAAATGTTACTATAATCTGGCTTGTCAGGATTCAGTTCCAGAATTGCAAAAGGAAGAGCTGATAAAAGCAGATACTTTATTCAAAGAGTTAAGTATTCAAGTTCCTAATAGTTACGTGAGTTATTTTTGGCGGGCTCGGGTAAATTCCATGCTTGATCCGGAAACAACGAAGGGGTTGGCAAAACCATATTACGAGAAAGTAATAGAAATAGGATCAGTACAACCGGAACGTTATAAACGGGAACTGATAGAAAGTTATAAATACTTGGGGTATTATCATTACGTGATTGCTGATGCTATTACCACAAAAAATAATGGGAATCCTGATCCGGCAAAAGAAGAATACGGGGAAGCAAAGTCATTTTTCTCTAAAGTATTAACGTTGGATGCCAAGGATGAGGTGGCCTTGAAAGCTCTTGAGAGTATTAAGCTGTGAATCGGTAAAAGCGTGTCGATTGTGGGGATGTTCTTGTATTAGGATATCCCCAATTTTAATAAAATGAAAATTTAGTATTCGTAAAAGATTAAGTTTTGGTACGGAAATTGCTTTACAAGGGGAGAGTTGTTTATTGAATATTTAAATAGATTGAATTATGAAGTGGATTTTGCGGGCGATACCAATTTTACTTTTGATGGTTTGTTTTGGAGGGCAAGCTATGCCGGAGGATATGCCAAGAGAAAGAAGAATGGAGATCACCGGGGAATCGATGAATAGTTCAGAGATTACAGCTACTTTTTCGGCAATTGATCTGACGGACGTGTATGATTTTCTGGAGAAGTCATTTATGTTGACGGATATTGTGGATTTACCCGAGGATGTAGAAATTCAAAAAGACAAACGAGTGAGTTCTGCGAAAGAGATTCTCAAACAAGGTATCGAGGGAAAGAATAGTCATGACGCGTGGCGTGATGAAATCTTTGATTACTTGTCTATGAAACATATCCAGGGATTTTATATTTACTGGATGAACAAGATGATTATTTAATTTGTAATAATCATATAAACGTATACTGGGAATCTAGTACATAGCTTGAATATAATAAGGCTGGGAAGAAACTATTCTGAGTGAATATACGTTAAAGTTATAAGTTGGTATTTAAAGAACGTTTAAATCATATATTATGACACAGAAAGTCGGATACGTGACACAAGTGATTGGTCCTGTTGTGGACGTCATTTTTGAAGGTGGAGGGGTTGACTTACCTCCTATTTACGAGGCTCTGGAGATTGAGAGGGAGAATGGATCGAAGTTGATTGTCGAGGTGGAACAACACGTGGGAGAAGATACCGTGCGTTGTGTAGCAATGGATACCACCGACGGTTTATATCGCGGTATGAAGGTTTTGGATTTAGGACGGACCTTGACGATGCCTATGGGGGACCAGATTAAGGGACGTTTGTTGAACGTGACAGGTGATGCTATTGACTATCTGGCCCCATTGGATTACAAAGAAACGAGTTCTATACATCGAGAGGCACCGAAATTTGAAGATTTGTCTATCAAGGAGGAATTGCTGCTTACGGGAATAAAGGTGATCGATCTGTTGGAACCTTATTCTAAAGGTGGAAAGATCGGTCTGTTCGGGGGTGCCGGAGTTGGTAAAACAGTGTTAATCATGGAAATGATTAATAATATTGCCAAAGGACATAATGGATATTCCGTGTTTGCCGGAGTCGGAGAACGTACCCGGGAAGGGAACGATTTGTTGCGGGAGATGATAGAATCGGGGGTTATCAACTATGGTGACAAGTTCAAGGAGGAGATGGCAAAGGGGAAGTGGGATTTGGAGAGCGTGGACATGGAGAAGGTGAACCAGTCGCAGGCAACATTGGTTTTCGGACAGATGAATGAACCTCCCGGGGCTCGTCTACGAGTGGCTTTGTCCGGGTTGACGGTTGCGGAAATGTTTAGGGATTCGAATGCTGGAGGAAAAGAAATTTTGTTCTTTATTGATAATATTTTCCGTTTCACGCAAGCCGGGTCGGAGGTATCGGCCCTGTTGGGACGTATGCCGTCAGCAGTAGGTTATCAACCGACATTGGCATCGGAGATGGGTAAGTTACAAGAACGTATCACTTCCACGAAGAATGGCTCAATTACTTCTATCCAGGCCATTTATGTTCCGGCTGACGACTTGACAGACCCGGCACCGGCCACGACATTCAGTTTCTTGGACGCCACGACGGTGTTGAGTCGTAAGATTACCGAATTGGGTATTTATCCGGCGGTAGATCCATTGGAATCTTCTTCGCGTATTCTTGATCCGGCAATTGTTGGAGAAGAACATTATCAAACCGCACAAAGAGTGGTCGAATTATTGCAGCATTACAACGAGTTGCAGGATATTATTGCAATTTTGGGGGTTGATGAATTATCTGATTCGGATAAAATCGTGGTGGCACGGGCTCGTCGGGCGCAACGTTTCTTATCGCAACCTTTCCACGTGGCTGAACAATTCACCGGAATTCCCGGGGTTATGGTTCCGTTGGAAGAAACGATTCGAGGTTTCAAGATGATTCTCGATGGGGATATGGATGAATATCCGGAGCAGGCATTTATGAATACCGGAACCATTGATGATGTGATAAAGAAAGGGAAAGAGATGATTGAACAAGCGAAGAAAAGAAATTAGAGAATGTAAAATTTAGAGTTTAGAATGAAAAAGATTCCGTGATTGCCGATTCGATGATTAAAATCACTTAATCGAAAATCATTAAATCACTTAATCGATAGGATCTAAAATCTAAAGTTTAAAATCTAAAATAACTAAGGTCATGATTTTAAGAATAGTATCTCCGGAAAGAGTGATTTATAAAGGTGAGGTGCAAATGGTGAAATTGCCTGGTACGGTGGGTCAGTTTACCGTGTTGGAAAATCATGCACCGTTAGTATCTACGTTGACTCCGGGAGAAATTGTCTATAAAGGGTCAGAAGAGGAAAAGAGTGTACAGATTCGCGGGGGAGTTGTGGAAGTTCGGGACAATAATGTGGTGGTTTGTATAAATTAATGCACCTATGAAGAATGATTTGAAATATATATTGTTGACACTTGTTCTGTTGGTCGGAACGCTAACTGCGGGTGCGGTTAGAGTGGCCGCAACGGGTGTTAGCGGGGAAGAATCGCAACAGGTCGAGGACGAGCTTGCCGTACGGGTGGATTCCGTGATGCAGCAGGAGGAACGGGAGGATAAGGCTTTTGACCCTAAAAAGACTATTTTCGAGCATTTGGGGGACGAGTATGGATGGACGATTATCGGAAAGGTAACCATACCTCTGCCCGTGATTGTTCGGGATAATGGTGGGAAATGGTATTTTTTCAGTTCTTCACGTTTAGCAGACGGGAAAACATATAAAGGATTTCATATTGCCGGGGAAGGAGCTTATGAAGGGAAGATCGTGGGGGTAGATGCTGCCGGAAACGAATATCGTCCTTATGATTTTTCTATCACCAAAAACGCTTTTTCCGTGATGATTAGCGGGCTGATCACGATGTTGATCGTGTTCTCGTTAGTTCGATTTTATAAAAGGAAAAAGTTTAAGGCCCCGCGTAAGGGAATGGGTGGTCTGGAAATGATTGTCGAAATGTTATATAAAGAGGTTATTGTCAGTGTGCTGGGAACGGAATCTAAGCGATATGCACCCTATCTGTTGACTTTGTTCTTTTTTATATTCGTATCCAATATGATGGGGTTGATAGCTGTATTCCCGGGAGGGGCGAACGTGATGGGAAATATGTCAATCACGCTGGTCTTGGCATTATGTACTTTCGTGGTGATTAATGTTTCAGGGACGAAAGAGTACTGGAAAGAGATATTTTGGCCGGATGTGCCTATGGGATTGAAATGTCCGGTACCCTTATTGCCTGTTATTGAGATATTCGGAGTGTTCACGAAACCGGTGGCTTTGATGATTCGTCTTTTCGCTAACATGTTGGGAGGACACTTGATTGTGTTGGTGTTGATTTCGTTGATCTTTCTGTTTAGCGTGATGGGACAGGTGGTATTGGGCGTTACAACGGTATTTTCAGTATTGTTTGCCGTGTTTATGAACTTGATTCACGTGTTGATCGGGTTTATTCAAGCATACGTGTTTATGTTGCTTTCAACAATCTTTATCGGGTTGGCGAGAGTGAGGAAAGTTAAAAGCTAAAAACTTAAATCTAAAAGTTTGAATTTAAAATCTAAAATCATTAAATCTAAAATTAATAAATAAGGTTATGGAAAGTTTGATTTTATTGGAAGTAGCAGCAGCCGGGTTAAGTCTGGCTAAGATAGGTGCATGTGTTGGAGCTGGTTTGGCAGCTATTGCTGCAGGTATTGGTATCGGTAAGATCGGTTCTTCGGCGATGGATGCTATTGCCCGTCAGCCGGAAGAGACTAACAATATCAGAACCAATATGATCGTGATTGCGGCTTTGATCGAGGGTGTTGCTCTTTTCGCAATTATCGTTTGTTTATTAGCATTGTTTGTATAAAAAGAAGCTATGTCATTATTTACACCGGAATTCGGATTAGTGTTTTGGATGCTGGTTGTCTTTTTGATTCTTTTCGGCATTCTGGCAAAATACGCCTGGCCGGCTATTGTCCGGATGATGGACGAGCGGGCTGATTTTATTGATAAAGGCGTAGAGTATGCCCGGGAGGCTAAAAGAGATCGAGAAAAGGCACAAGAGGATGCCAAAGATTTGCTGACGGAAGCCCGTAAGCAACAATTAGAGGTATTGCAGCAGACAGAACGGCTGAAACGGGAGATGATAGCGGAAGCCCGAAAAGCGGCAGAAAATGAGGCAAAACAAGTGAGGGAGGCTGCCAATTTGTCGATAGAGCAGGCAAAACGGGAAGCAGAATTACAATTGCGTAAACAAGTGGCATCCTTGTCTTTGCAGGTTGCAGAGAAAGTGATGCGTAAAGACTTGGCTACCGATAAGAACCAAATGGAACTGATCGGTAAGTTGTTGAACGAGCTTGAAAATAAAGAGTAAAGGAGGAGAGTATGGACGAAGGATTGATTGCTCGAAGGTATGCAAAGGCCGTGTTTCGATACGCGCAGGAGTTAAATGCTGCTGATGCAGTGTATGAGAAGATGAAATTATTCGAGAAAAATTATATCGCTCATCCCGACTTGCAGAAAGCTTTGTTAAATCCGTTGTTATCACCCGAGGATAAGGAAATGCTGCTCTCCACGGCTATCGGAATCGAACCGGGAGAGGCGTACATCAAGGGTATTCGTTTGTTGATAAGAAACCACCGGGAAATGTATGTCAGGTCAATTTGCCTGATGTTTCAGAAGATTTACCGGGCTGCAAACGGGATTATCCGGGTGAAGATCATCACGGCGATGGAGTTGTCGGACGAGACGATGGATAAGATCAAAGAGTTCGTGCGGCGTCATACTGATAAGACAATAGAGTTTGTCCATAAGGTTGATCCCTCGATTATCGGAGGTTTTATATTACAGATCGGGTCCCGACAACTAGATGCCTCGCTGATGAAAGAGCTGAAGGAGATGAGTCTCCAGTTTGGATTTTTAGATTATAAATGAATCCTTCGGGAGGATGACAAGAAGAAGGTGTTAGCCTTGTGAGGCTGAAATTTAAAATCTAAAATCATTAAATCTAAAATTATTTAGGGTTATGTTGAAAGCGAATGAAATATCAGATATTTTAGAAATGCAACTCAAGGAGGTCGATACGAAGATGGCTTTCGAAGAGGTGGGAACCGTGATGGAGGTTGGTGACGGGGTGGCCCACGTGTTCGGGCTGGATAATGTGCAGGCTAACGAGTTGCTGGAATTTGAGAACGGGGTTCGTGGGGTTGCCATGAACTTGGAGGAAGATAATGTGGGAGTGATTCTGATGAATGCCGGTGATCGGGTGAAGGAAAATTACACGGTGAAACGTACGGGAAGTATTGCCTCCGTGAAGGTGGGAGAGGGATTGCTCGGACGGGTTGTCAACACGCTGGGTGAACCTATCGACGGAGCCGGACCTATAGAAGGGGAATTGATACAGTTACCGTTGGAACGTAAGGCTCCGGGGGTAATCTATCGTCAGCCGGTGAAAGAACCGTTACAGACAGGGATCAAGGCGATTGATTCCATGGTGCCGATCGGACGGGGACAGCGGGAGCTGATCATCGGAGACCGTCAGACCGGAAAGACATCTATTGCCGTGGATACGATCTTGAACCAGAAAAGAAATTTCGATAACGGTGATCCGATTTATTGTATTTACGTGGCTATCGGTCAGAAAGCATCATCTGTAGCCATGTTGGTGAACACGTTGCAGGAGAGAGGTGCGATGCAGTACACGGTCGTTGTTGCGGCAAACGCATCCGATTCGGCAGCTATGCGTTACTATGCGCCTTTTGCGGGAGCGACGATCGGAGAGTATTTTCGAGACAGTGGTCGTCACGCATTAGTTGTGTATGATGACCTTTCCAAACAGGCTGTTGCTTATCGTGAGATTTCTTTGATTTTGCGTCGTCCTTCCGGGCGTGAGGCTTATCCGGGAGATATATTCTATTTACATTCTCGTTTGTTGGAACGGGCAGCGCGAATTATATCCAGTGATGAGATGGCACAGACGATGAATGATTTGCCGGATGTGTTGAAATCCACAGCCAAAGGAGGTGGTTCATTAACCGCATTGCCGATTATCGAGACTCAGGCAGGAGACGTGTCGGCGTATATTCCGACAAACGTTATTTCTATCACGGACGGGCAGATTTTCCTTGAGGCCGGATTGTTCAACGAAGGGGTACGTCCCGCAATTAACGTGGGAATCTCGGTATCCCGTGTCGGTGGTAATGCCCAAGTGAAAGCTATGAAGAAGATTGCCGGAACATTAAAGATCGATCAGGCCCAGTACCGGGAATTGGAGGCCTTCTCTAAGTTTGGAGGAGACATGGATTCTGTGACGGAGATGGTGATCGATAAAGGGCGTAAGAATGCTCAGTTATTGATTCAGCCCCAGCATGCACCGATGCCCGTGGAGGAGGAGATTGCCGTGATTTATTGCGGTACACAAGGGTTGTTGCGTAACGTGGAGTTGAAGCATGTAGCCGAGTTTGAGAAGATGTTCTTGGAAATATTGCGATCCAAATACCAAAAAGAGATTTTGGAGCCATTGCGGGAGGGGGTTCTGGATGAAAATGTATCTAAATTATTAGAAGAAGTGGCCACGGAAGTGGGGCAGACTTTTAATTAGTTCATAAAGTAAAAATTATGGCATCAACACGTGAATTGAAAGGAAGGATAAATTCGGTACATTCTTCTCAAAAGATAACCGGAGCCATGAAGATGATCTCTTCTGCCCGGTTGAGGAAGTCTGAGAATGCATTGAATCATGCCCGTCCTTACATGGAACAGTTGCAAAATATACTGGATCATATTGCAAGTGAAATTAATGATTATCAGTCTCCGTTGAGTCAGGATCGTCAGGTTCAACGGGTCGCAATTGTTATTTTTGCTGCCAATGAAGGTTTATGTGGCGCTTTTAACCTGCTATTATACAAGAAATTATTGGAGACATTACAAGAGTATGATGGTAAGGTTAAATCGCCTGTTTTCGTTTATTCCGTGGGGAGAAAGCTCGTGAACGATATAAAACGGACGAGGGGGGTGGAGGTTATGCCGATCCCCGATCTTTTCGAAAAAAAACAATATGCAGAAGGAGCAACGGCATTGGCAGATGAATTAATTCGTCGTTTTTTGGAGAAGGATGTGGATCGGGTCGAAGTTATTTATGCTCATTATAAGAGTATGGGAACACAGATCATTAGTCGGGAGCAGTTACTTCCGTGGGTACCTCAGGAAACGAAAGCTCTTTCAGATAAAGAACGAAATAAAGTATATATTTACGAGCCGGATTGCGAAGAGATATTGGAGACGATTTATCCGTTGGTTATCCATTCCACAATGTATCGGTACCTACTGGAAAATCAGACTTCAGAACAGGCCTCTCGCATCTTATCTATGCAAATGGCAAATGATAATGCTATTAAGTTGTTGAAAAACTTGCAGTTGGAATACAATAAGTTGAGACAACAGAATATTACGGCCGAGTTGATGGATATTGTGGGTGGGTCGATAGAGTGATTTATGATATAATAGTTTAATTTATGGTTATAACGCTGATTATTTTAGCATTATCTGCTTTCTTTTTTGTAAATGGAAAAATTCGGTCTGATGTAGTTGCACTTTGTGCGTTGGTACTTTTGATACTATGTGGTATATTAACCCCGGAGGAGGCACTTTCAGGGTTCTCTAATTCCATCGTGATTATGATGGTGGGGTTGTTCGTGGTGGGGGGTGCCATATTTCAAACCGGATTGGCTAAAATGATCAGTAGTAAAATACTTCAACTGGCAGGTAAGAGCGAGTTGAAGCTTTTTATTTTAATCATGTTGGTTACTTCTGCTATCGGGGCGTTTGTGAGTAACACGGGAACCGTGGCTCTGATGTTACCGATTGTGGTCAGTATGGCGGTTAGTGCGAATGTTAGTCCTAGTCGATTTTTGATGCCTTTGGCATTTGCAAGTAGCATGGGTGGAATGGCGACGCTGATAGGTACACCGCCTAACCTTGTGATTCAAAATACTTTGTTGGAGGGTGGATTTGAGGGGTTGTCCTTTTTTTCGTTTACTCCGGTTGGAATTATTTGCGTGTTGATTGGAATTGTCGTGTTGATACCTTTAAGTCGGATATTTCTGGTTAAGAAGGGCGAGAAAAAGACGGAGAAAAAAGCACGGAAAAAATCATTAAAAGATTTGGCCTATGAATACCAGATTGCTCAGAATCTGTTCCGGGTGGGAGTGAAATCGGATTCTACATTTCGAGGAAAGACATTGGCCGAATTGAATATAACCGGGAAATATAACGTCACGATTTTGGAAATCCGGCGAGAATCAAAGTCTCAGAATCCTTTTATGAAGACGATTGATCAAGAGCTGGCAGGCCCCAATACTTCCTTGCAGACAGGTGACGTGTTGTATGTTTTGGGAGCTTTTGCTCAAATCGAATTATTGACGAAAGATAATAATTTAGATTTATTGGATACACATACGGCAGAAGTTTCGGAAGAAAAAGTTCCCCGGGATATGGTGTTCGGGGAGATCGGTATTGCCGAGGTTTTATTGATGCCGAATTCTCAATTGATTAATCGAGCTGTAAAAGACTCCGGTTTTCGGGAAAAGTACAATATTAACATATTGGGAATCCAGCGGGGAGGAAAGTATCTTTTACAGGAATTGAAGGATGAAAAGATGCATTCGGGGGATGCTTTGTTGGTACAGGGGACATGGAAAGATATTGCCCGGTTGAATGAAATGCAATCGGAATGGGTTGTTGTCGGTCAACCACTGGCAGAGGCCGCAAAAGTGACATTGGATCACAAAGCCCCGATTGCGGCAACGATTATGATCCTAATGATTATTGCGATGGTTTTCGATTCCATTCCCGTGGCTCCCGTGGCTGCCGTGATTGTTGCTGCTTTATTGATGGTATTGACCGGATGTTTACGTAACGTGGAAGATGCCTACAAAACGATTAATTGGGAAAGTATCGTGTTGATTGCAGCCATGTTGCCTATGTCGTTAGCATTGGAGAAAACGGGGGCATCAGCTATGATTTCATCCGGTTTGGTCAGTTATTTGGGTGATTTCGGGCCAATTATCCTGTTGGCAGGGATTTACTTTACAACTTCGTTGTTAACCATGTTTATCAGTAATACGGCGACAGCTGTCCTTTTAGCTCCGATAGCCTTGAAGGCCGCACTAGATATAGGAGCAAGTCCTTATCCATTCCTGTTTGCCGTGACCGTAGCTGCAAGTATGTGTTTTGCATCTCCTTTCTCAACACCGCCTAATGCGCTGGTGATGTCTGCCGGGAAGTACACGTTTATGGATTACGTGAAGGTCGGTTTACCTTTGCAGGTGATTATGGGTATCGTGATGGTTTTAGTGTTACCTTTATTGTTTCCGTTTTAAGGAAAATATAGAGGGGCTAATTATAGGAAATTGGCCACTCTATTAAATATTCCGGTAAAAGATTGATAAAGCATTTCAGGTGTGGCTCCAGTGTTGGTGGGAAATGGGTTTTGATGAGAATACTCGTACGGAAAATCCAATTCTTCCAATATCGTGTCAACACATTTGGGACCGAGTGCCTCAATAACTCCTTGTGTTGGCATTACGGTATCCTTTTTGAGTGTGACAATCCGTAAACGATCTTGAATTCGTTCGAAAAATGATTCTCGGTAATTTTTCATTACCTCGGGACGTATCATCGCTTTAAATGCTTTTTCCATGAAATCCTCTTCATACAAAACGGGGAGCATTCGATGTTCATCATTTTTTGTCAGAAAATCATTCAGAAAATAATTCTTAACTCTTCTATACGCCTCTTGATCCATGATATCCCGGGCACTTCCGTCCATTTGGCTGAATATGGAGCCTCCACAGAAGAGGAATAGTTTACTGTCATCCAATAGATGTTCCGGGTTGGCAAGCATCAGAATCTGTGACAGGAACGCTCCGATGGAATAGGCGAAAATGTTTATGGATGAATCTTTTTCAAACAGGGGGTGTTGTCCGGTTTTTATTTCCCGGAATAACTGCCATAAATTGAACATGGACTCTTTTCCGGATATGTAAAAGCGCAAAGGGGTGTCCGAGAGACGATAACTTAATGCCACATTGACAAACGTGGAATTATCCAGATGCTCCACTTCTTGCTTACGACGTGCTACCCAAGGCATAAGGGTTCTTGGATTATACCAGTTACCGGGAGTACGGTTCATGTGGAAAGCTATCGGAAACAAAATAACCGCTTTACCCGTGGCTAAGGATAAATATTCTGCCCAAGTGAGGTATTTGTCCCAGTTACGTTCGTTCAGCCCGTGTAATAACAGGATTGCCTGGTTCGTTTTTCGTGATCCTTTAGGCGTGAATATGGTATACGAAAAACTCTTGTTCTCCTGAATATTATTGTCCGGGATAGAACAAAATTCACTTGTCGGGATCAATTGCTGAAATTGCTCTATTTCATTTACTCCCATGTTCTGGATAAAATGATAAGGACGAATTTCCAGTGGTTGATCTTCTAGGATAACTTTCTTGTCATAAGAAAAAATAGCCTTTAATTGTTTTGTTCTAGTTGAGATTTCCATAGCTCTTGCGATTAATTTTAATACAAACAAACGCCACAATTCTTTGTTTTCAAAATTAATGGTGTGTACCTAGACTTAAAGGGACAAAATCTCATATTTAGGGATGAAATTTGCTCTTTAGGGGTGAAATTTTTTACGGGAAAAATGTATCTTTGTTTGAAATTTATAAAAATTAGAGAGAGATGAACGTGTTGACCCGAAAAATACCAGCTTACTATTACGATAAATCAAATTTAATACGCTTGGTATTATTCACTGCTTTTTTTGATCTGATTTTTATCAATATCTACAAACCTTTCAGTTCTCTGACGTGGTATCCGGTATCGGAATTTAAGTTTTTCATTTTTTCGAGTCTGGTCATTCTTACCGGAGTACTTGCCGTGGCGATCAGTCGTGTGATCATGTATTTTTACACGAAGAAGCATACCCTTAATTATATCGAGTATGGCATCTGGATCGTGTTGGAAATTTTCTTTCTATCGACGTTCTACACGGTTTATTCTTGTTTTTTACGGCCGGAGAGGGACGTGATAGAAACTTTTTGGGAGGCCTCAGAAAACACGTCATTAATTCTTTTATTGCCTTATGCGATCTTGATGCTTTATTTTTCTTGGCGGGATAAGGAACAGAAATTGCAGATGCTTGAAGAGATGAAGGGAGATACCGGGGGGACGAGTGTTATTTCTTTTCGGGATGAGAAAGGTGAATTGCGTTTGTCAATCAAACATTCGAACTTGCTTTATATCGAGTCCGCGGATAATTACGTGCAGATTTGGTATTTGAATAAAGGCGTGGTGACAAAATTCATGTTGCGTAATACTTTGAAGGCGATGGAAGAGACATTTGAAGGGACGAATGTATTGAGGTGCCATCGTTCCTATATGGTGAATTTCGAGCATGTTAAAGTGATTCGTCGGGAGAAAGATGGAGTCTATTTGGAATTCGGGGTTGAGAAAGTTCCCGATATTCCGATTTCAAAGACTTACAGTGAGAAAGTGACGCGCTGGTTCATGTGTTATTCCTCTTCGAATGAGTAAATACCAATACAGACCGCCTTGCCGGGAATTATCCGGGTATGTCCAGTATTACTGGATGCTAGATCTTGAGGATGTATGTCCATCGTGTGAGCCGCATCGTCTTACACCGCAGGGATTCATGGAAATTGTTTTTTATTATCGGGATTCGTACAAGCTTATTCTGTCCGATGGAGAAGAAACTCATCCCCGGGCGACACTTTACGGGCAGCGAACCGAATTTATAGATGTTTTACCCACGGGTAGGGTGGGGCTGATGTCGGTTGTGTTTACCCCTGTGGGGGTACGGGACATTTTGCATTTGCCTCTGAATGAGCTGACAAACCGATACGTCTCTCTGGAAGAGGTGTTGGGAAGAGAAGGGAAAGATATGGAAGAGCAAATGATGAATCTTTCCGGTTTTGACGAACGGGTGGAGGGTTTGGAGTCATTTTTGTTAGGTCGCTTGCAGCGAAGAAATGAATTTGAGAATAACCGGATGCGGATGGTCATGACTCGTTTATTACAGTGTCGGGGAATGTTCAATGTGGAGCAACTGGCCAGTTATGCTTGTTTGAGTAGAAAGCAATTTGAGCGTGTGTTTGCGGCTTACGTGGGATTAATGCCGAAACAATACTTACGGGTGATTCGTTTTTTGTATGCCGTGGAATTTCGAAATCGAATGCCGGAGGTTGATTTGGCAACATTGGCATTCCATACCGGATATTACGATGCGGCTCATCTGGCGAATGAAATTAAGGCTTTAACCGGTCATACTTCGTCAACTCTTTTTCAATTGATGTGTTTTTCCGAGGATGCAGAGAGTATTGAATGGTTTCTAGGTGCATAGAAGGAAATAAAAGTTTTATCGGAACTGAGAATGTCTCTTTTTTCCAATAATTGAGGGGTGATGAGGGTGTACTTTTGTTGTGTTAATCAATAAAATAAATACAACATGAAAACATTCGTAGCTTTTTTTGAGATTCCTGCTGTCAACATGGAGAGGGCAGTTCAGTTTTACGGGACGGTTTTCGGAGAAAAACTGGAGGTTGTCGAATACGGAGAAGAGAAGATGGCTTTTATTTCTTCCGGTAATCAGCAACCGATCGGCTGTATTTTTAATTTAAAAGGATACCAGCCAACCTCTAACAGTATTACGATTTCATTTTACACGGAAAATATGGATGAATCTTTAGTCTTGGTGAGGAAGGCCGGGGGAAAGATTGCCACGGAACCTTGTGAAACTTGTGAGGGATCAAAAGATTATTTTGCTTACTTTTTAGATACCGAGGGAAACCGGATCGGTTTGTTTACACGAAACATTCATCCGGGAGAATAGTAATCCGGACGAGACGAACCATATCTTGCGGGTTGATTTTATAGGGCTGTCCCAAAAGTCATTTTTCAAACTCCTTCCCCCCTTCGGGATACTCCCTCTATAAACAGAGGGAGAGCTGAAATACTCCCTGTCTTTGGCAAAAATCACCAGTTTCTCCTCTGTTTATAGAGGAGGTGGCACGAAGTGACGGAGGAGTTTTTGAGGATAAAATGACTTTTGGGACAGCCCCTTTTAATATGCTGGTTATTCGTGTTTTTTGGTTGTTGTTCTTTGAAATGAGAGTGAAATTTCTGGTTTAAAATGGGAGTTCTTCTTTTTTTAATCCTGTTAGTAAAAGAATATTTTCGATGGACATACCCATTTCTTTTGCTTGTTTCGCTATCGTCAAAGCCTTCTTTTTTTCTCCTTCAGCTAATCCCTCTGCCTTCCCTTCAATCAATCCTTCGGCTTTCCCCTCAACCTTCCCTTCAGCTAATCCTTCAGCTAATCCTTCAGCCTTCCCTTCAGCCTTCCCTTCAATCCAGCCGGATTGGATCACGCTGCGTTGATATTGTAGGGCGCTCAAATGTGCTTCATAGCTGGCACGTTCTTTGGGACTAAGATTGTCAAGACGTAGTAATTCTCGGGCTTCGGATAATCCGCTAGTCTTTGTGTTGTCGGCAATTTCACCTGTTTTCAAGAAAGCTATCCATTCGTCAAGGGGAGTTTTAGCCAGTTTATCAAACTCGTTGACACGTAGCACGTAGTATTCAGGAAAAAGATCTCCGGCATTCTCACGGATGAATTGTTCTCGTTGTCGTAAAGATAGTTTGAGGGTATCATGTTTATGAATTCCTTCGAAAGAAGTGTTCCCGTGATATACGTAGTCTTCCCCTTGTCCTAGGTCAAAGTACACGATGTTTATGGAGTATACTTTTTTTACTTGCGAGTAGGGTTCTCCTTTTGTGATGTATTCGGTAATAGCCTTTGATACTCCATACAACATACGATGAAAATAGTCCAGCTCCCGGTTGTTCTGTACTTCGATAATAACGAGTTCACCTTTACTGTTTTCAGCCAGCATGTCGACCCTGTTGAATTTATCTTCAGCATGTTGCTGGTTGCCCTCGCTTTCCAGCATACGATCAATTTTGATACGTTCTCCCAGTAACGTGGAGAGGAATCCCTCGAGAATCACGAAGTTTGATTTTTGTCTTAACAATCGTTTGGTTGCCCAGTCGAATCGTACATAATTTTCTCGTGCCATGGCAGATAAGTATTTTATTTGAATATATGACAAATATACGCATAATTGTGACACGAAAGGTCACGGGCGAGTGATAATTTTTTTGATAGAGCTATCGCAAAATTTGGGACGTAATTATAGCAAAGAAGAGGGGAAATCCCAAGATCCCCTCTTCTGTTTTCCCGTAAGCATATTTTATTTGTGCTTTTTGTTTTTTAGAGGTGTTTCGTGTGTCGTTTCTTCGACTAAATAAGACGGAACATCTTTTTTGTTCTTGCTTTTCTTCGGTTTTTTGTTTCCGGCTGCACCCATGATAAAATCTCCTATAATTTAAGTGTTAAATGTTTAAGTGATTAAATGAGTAGAGATCGGTTATTAAAAAATAGCTGGTCCTATTCACGGACTGGATTAACAAAGGGTGTGCCAAACGGCCTGTCAGTGACACGAAGAGACGAGTTGGCGGTTTCGGATGTCGGATTGACAGTGTGCGGGAAAAAGATTTTTTAATGTTGTTGTTTCATTTTTACTTTGCTATATTTGTCTCGAATATGTGATCGGAATATGATAGAATTGGTGGAACATCGGGATGCTTTTGAATGTTTGTTTCGGGAAAATTATACCCGGTTGTTTTATCATGCTTTCAGTTTTTTGAATGATGAGGAGGAGGCGAAGGACGTGGTGAACGACGTGTTCGAGCGAGTATGGATGAATTTTGAGAAATTGGAGTTTTCTTCTTCCCTTGTTCCGTTGCTGTACACTTTAGTTCGTAATCGTTGCGTGAGTTTGATTCGCCATAAAAAGGTGAAGGAGCGTTTTTCCCGGGAGATTGAAGTGGAGCTGGAAGATCATGAGGAAGAGTCCGTGGAGTACGAGATGCAGATCGAAAAATTGCGTCATTTGATCGAATTGTTGCCGGCTCAAACGAAGAACGTGTTTAAGAAATGTTTTCTAGAAGGGAAAAAGTATCAAGAGGCGGCAGATGATTTAGGTATCTCGATAAATACGGTAAAAACACATGTCAATAAAGCGTTGAGGATTCTGCGGGAGGAATTTACTGAAGATTATATTTTGTTATTTATTCTTTTTAGATAAAAAAATAAAAAAAGTTCGTTTTTGGCATCACCCGTTTAGAGTATGTGAGCGTGTATTAGATGTAAATGGGTAAAAAGTATGGTAACGGAAAATGATCTGGAGAAAATAGAATTTGCACTTTACGTACTGCAGCATCCTGAGATCCGGGGGAAGATGGAGGTACGGGAGTGGTTGGAATCGGGGAAACACCGGGATTTGTTGGAAGAGTTGAGGCGTTTCCGGGAAGCCGGAGAGCTGGAGGCGGCTATGAGGTCTCCGGACGTGGAGAAACAATGGCAATATTTCCGGGGAAAGACGAAACCTCGTGTGTGGAGAATGTATTTGAAATGGTGGTTAAGTGCTGCCGCAGTTGTTTTGGCGTTAGTTGTAACGGATATTTTACTGAATGAATGGTATTTCGTGGATTTGTCATTGGAAAACACTGTCCCGGTTGCACGACAAGTACGGTCGGATGTGAAGTTGATTACCGGGACTGGGAATGAGTTTTTGTTGGGAACCGGGCATATAGATACCTTATTAAAAGGGGAGGGGCTAGTTGTAGATTCCTTGAAAGGGAGGCAATACCTGAAAGTTTTACGGGTTACTGACCGGGTTGCGGAACAATACACGTTACAGATTCCCCGGGGAGCGGAGTATTTGGTGGTTCTTGAAGACGGAAGCCGGGTATGGTTGAATTCCGAGTCTGAATTTCGTTACCCCTCAGTATTTGATCAGGGTAAGCGAGAGGTTTATCTGAAGGGAGAAGGGTATTTTGAAGTAGTTCATGATAAAGAACGTCCTTTTATCGTGAGGACCGAAAAGGTAAGTACCCGCGTACTAGGGACGGAATTTAACGTACAATCTTACACGGGTAAGGCGGTGAACGTGACGCTGGTGAAAGGGAGCGTGGCAGTAAGAGGTAATAATGATCAGGCGAATACTTCGGAAGTTGTGTTGAACCCGGGAGAAAATGCCTCATGGGAGGGAGGACGGTTCCGGGTAGAAACAGTTGATGCCTTGAAGTACGTTGCTTGGAAGGATGGTTTCTTTTATTACGACAATGAGCCTTTGGAAAATATCTTGAACGAGTTGGGGCGTTGGTTTGATTTTACGGTGTTTTACCAGAATCCGGAAGTGAAAAGTTATCGCTTCAAGTTCTGGGCAAATCGTAAAGATACTCCCGAGGAGATTATGGAACGTCTGAATGAAACGGGTAAATTACACGTCCGGTTTAACGGGGAAAGTGTCGTCGTCTCGTTGTAATAGAGAATGTTAAGTGTTTTGATATAAAAAAAGGGGTAGTCTCCAGCTATCCCCTTTCGAGTCACTATTGTTCATGAATATGAACGAATAAAATCTTTAATTACAAAGTTATGAAAAAAGAATCGATTTTTCCTCTTTTTAGAGGATGGAAATTACGAGAGAAGGTGAAGAGTTGCACGTGCTTTCGTTATGCTTTCGCTTTGTGTTTAATCTGCATGACCTCCTTGGTATTTGCCCAAGAGAAAAAATTGAGTTACAAATGGGAGGAGAAATCTTTATCGGATGTGCTGAATACGCTGGAAAAAGTCGGGGTGTATAAGTTCGTGTTTAATTATGATGATGTCAAGTTGTACAAGGTTACCGCGGAGGTGAAGGAAAAAAGTATTCCGGAGATTCTGGATGTCGTGTTACAGGACATCCCGTTGGCGTATAAGGTTTCGGGGGAATACGTGTTGATACGTAAAAAGGATGATGTTTCACCCCGGTGGAGATGGATCACGGGGAAAGTGGTTGACGAGAATAACACCCCGCTACCGGGTGTGACTGTTATGATAAAGGAATTAAAGATCGGGGGGACGACAAGCGTGGATGGAACCTATCGTGTCGGGCTACCCGAGGAAATGAAACAGTTTACGATCGTTTTTTCTTTTGTGGGCATGGAAACGAAAGAGATTGTTTATAAGGGGAAAGAGGTGGTAAACGTGGTGTTGAAGGAATCGACGGAGGTGGTAGATGAAGTTGTCGTAACCGGTTATCAGGTGTTGAGAGAGAAAGGAATGGCTGGTGCTTATTCCAAGATAAAAGGGGAGGATTTGAATTTTACGGGAACGGAGACGTTGGAACAGCTATTGCAAGGAATGTTACCCGGGGTGATGGTGATGAACCAGAGCGGGTTGACGGGGATGCGTCAGAAAGTGCGGGTGAGAGGTACTTCCACGATTATGGGAAATGCCGATCCTGTGTGGGTAGTGGATGGAATTATTCAGGAGGATAACGTTCCTTTCGAGATGAATCAATTTACGACCATTGATCAAGAGAACCTAGATATGATGAAGGATTTTATCGGAGGTGCAATTTCGTGGTTGAACCCGAACGATATAGAGGATATAACTGTTTTGAAGGATGCTTCAGCCACGGCTATTTACGGGGTAAAAGCGGCGAACGGGGTGATCGTGATCACGACGAAAAAAGGGGAGTCTGGACGGTTGACCTTGAATTATTCCGGTAATTTTTCGACGAGCGTGAGAATGAATTATAAAAAGTTGGAATTGATGAATTCGAAACAGCGAGTGGATTTATCCCGGGAAGCGTATCTGCGTGGAGCTAGGATTCCAACCGAGACCGTGGGTTACGGGGGATTGGTGTTAGCTTACGAACGAGGGGAGATTAACGGGGAACAATTTAACTCGGCAGCGAAGAAGTTGGAGACAATGAATACAGATTGGTTTGATATCCTTTATCGTACTCCTTTTAGTCAAAATCATAATATTAGTTTTTCCGGAGGAAATGAGAATTCTACTTACAGGGCTTCATTCGGATTCTCCGACCAGCAAAACACGGCCAGAGGGAATGGACAAACTTCTTATTCTGCGAACTTGAACGTGACTTCGACCTTTTGGAAACAATTGACTATTTCTACGTCTTTATCGGGAGGCTATACGGAAACAACAGCGTTTGCGGAAGGAGTTGATCCATTTGGATATGCTTTTAGGACCAGTCGTGTGATTCCTTGTTATGATGGAGAAGAGTTGTTTTATTACAAGGACGGCGGATATAATTACAATATACTAAATGAATTGGCGAATTCTGGAAACGAGAATACCACGAGTAATTTGAATATTGACGTAAATGCTCGTTGGATAATAACAGAGAATTTGACGTTATCGTTGTTATTGGGAGGTGCGACCAGTACATCCAGTGCGCGGATGTGGTTCACGGAACGCTCAAGATACATCGCCGGACTTCGGGGTTATGAATTCGGAGAGTATAGTGTGCTGGATAAGCCATTCCAAGATTCAAAATTGCCTTTCGGAGGAAAGCTCGTTGAGGTAAACAACCGGAATTTTAATTACACGATGCGGGGACAAGTGGAGTATGTAAAATTATCCGGGGCCCATACCTTTAATGTGATGGCCGGGGTGGAGGTCAGGAGTAATCAATATGACGGTTCTTCCCAAACAAATTGGGGCTATCAGCCCGATCGAGGAATGAGTGTTGTTGACGTGCCAATAGAAACACCGAGCGGGATTATCAATGACGCGTATGCCCGAACAAAACCGGCAATCACGAATGAGTTGTCTAATTATTTCTCTTATTTTGTTTCGGGGGGATATATGTATGATAATCGTTACTCCATTAATCTCTCGATGCGGGGGGATATGTCTAACCGTTTCGGACAAGATACGAAACATCGTTTTCAACCGGTGTGGTCTCTTGGATTACGTTGGAATGTCACGGATGAGCATTGGTTACAAGGGCAGGATATATTGAGTAATCTCGCTATTACGGTTTCTTTGGGTTATCAGGGGAACGTGGCGGAAGGGGTTAGTCCGGATTTGATTGCCCGCATGGAGCCGATCCAGAAAACAACGGGAGAGTACCAGATGAAAATCGTGAAACGTCCGACACCCGATCTAAAATGGGAAAAAACGTTGTCTTCTAATATAGGAGTTGATCTTAGTTTCTTTAAAAACAGAATCAATGGAGTTTTTAATTATTACTACAAGAAAACGACGGATTTGATTACCCAAAGGGAAGTTCCGTTAGAAAATGGAGTTAGAAGTATGTATATTAATAGCGGGGATTTAACAAATAAAGGATGGGAATTAAGTTTGAGCGTGGTTCCCGTGCGGACGAAGAATTTTATGTGGAGTATCGGAACCAGTTTCTCGCATAATAACAATAAAATTAAGTCGCAATTGGAGACAACGCAATCGTGGGAAGAGGCAACTGCGGGTACATATCAAAAAGAGGGTTATCCGGTGGGTAGTTTCTGGGCTTTCCATTTTACAGGACTGAATCCGGAGAATGGCGGACCGATGTTTGATCTTTCGAATGCGAACACGAATGCCGCAAAGGATGATGTGACGGAATACATGGTTTACATGGGAACGATTGAACCTCGTACTACGCTGGGATTGAACATGATGTTCCGGTGGAAACGTTTCTCGTTACCTCTTACCATATACCTTAGCCGGGGAAATAAGACATTCCTGACAACTCCTTACACGAAGTCTTATGAAATGCCGAGCGAGTTTAACAATGCTTCCACGGAATTGCTGAAGCGCTGGCGACAACCCGGAGATGAGAAGCATACAAAAATACCGTCGATTCCGGTACGGGAGAATTGCGAGGATGTGTATCCGTTTGGTAATGATAACGGGATAGCTCCTTATAAAATGTGGGAACTCTCGGATATTCGGGTTGTAAATACTTGGTTCATTCGTTTTAATAATTTCTCTTTTAGTTATGATTTGCCGGAAAGATGGATTTCGAGTTTTGCACAAAGTGTGATTATCTCTTTCTCAGCAACAAACCCGTTGCAAATCAAGAGTAAGGATTTCAAGGGAAGAGATCCGGAGGTGGCCTTGGGAAAACAGCCTAGACCCCAGAATTTCTCTTTCGGAATTAACGTGAGTTTTTAATCATAAATGAAGACACGATGAAAACAGGAGTATATATAATGATGTTTGCTCTGTTACTGACAGGATGTAATGATTTCCTGAAAGAAACTAGTCAAGATGAGGTCCGTCCTTCCACGGTGAGCGATCTGGAACAGATTCTGGTGGGAGAGGCTTATCTGAGTGATTATAATATTTATAATATAACGGATATTTTTACCGACAACATGGAATGTTACGGGGTTCAAAATGAAAAGATGCAAGAGATTTTTGACGGGTTAAAATGGCGTTATACTTGGGATGATGATATGTTTGCGAAAGCCGGTGGCGGTAATTTGCCTATTTTTTGGGAAGTTCCTTACAAGGGGATCGGGGGATGTAACGTGGTGCTGGATCATTTGGATAAAATGTATGGAAAGACTGATTTGCGGGAGAATCTCCGGGGGGAGGCTCTCGTGTTGCGAGCATGGTATTATTTCCAGTTGGTGAACCTTTACGGGTTCCCTTACAATTATGGTGATCCAAAACAGAATCTTGGAGTACCTTTAAAATTGAATTCTAGTGTTAAAGATGAAAAATTTACTCGTAATACAGTTGCGGAGGTTTATGAACAAATCGAAAAGGATCTTTTGAAAGGATGTAAATTGCTAAAAGATCATGAAGTTGAAAAGGAATATTTTCGGATCGGGTATATAGCAACACAAGCAATATTATCACGGGTTTATCTTTATATGGAGAATTGGGATAAGGCGTTGGCTTACGCGGACTCGGTGTTACAAGTGAAATCGGCTTTACTGGATTTAAATCAATTTGGTATACGCGATCCTTATGATAATGTTTTCGAGAGCGTATATAGCCCCGTGAGTTCCGATGAGATCATTTGGGCTCGAATGTATAGTGGTACGAGTGTCGGTAGTATTTTAGGATCACAATATAAATATCCTTTTGCTTTATCGCAAGAATTTATAGAAGTACTGGGTGCCTCTTATGATGCCTGTCTGGATGAAACATTAAAGGATTTGAGAGGAGTACTGTTTGTCTCATGGGGGTATGATTCCAAGAATTACGAGACCCCTTGTTATCCTCATGCAGCCGTGAAGGATCGGGATTTCGGGATGTATCAGGGAATTCGCACGGCAGAGTTGTATCTGAATCGTGCAGAGGCTTGTGCCAGAAAGTTTCAGAAGGAAGGAATAGATAGCTATCGTGTACAGGCGTTGACAGATTTGAACGAGCTGAGGCGTCACAGGATGAATAATGCTTTCGAATATGAAACGGTGGAGATCACGGATGCGCAATTGTTACTTGATTTTTGTCTGTTGGAACGTCGTAAGGAGTTGAGCGGAGAGACCAATCATCGTTGGTTTGATCTGAAACGTTTCGGGATGACAGAGTTGACACATTCTTTCTTCGGTGATCCAACGGAAACGAAGTCGGAATATAAACTTGAGAAGGAAGGGTATCTGTTGCCCATCCCGGAGGAGGCGATTCGTTTAAACACGGACTTGGAACAAAATAAAAGGAAGGTTAGTAAATAATTGAAAAAAGTAAGGTTATGAAATATAAATTGTTTTATATATTGCTGATCGCATTAGCATGGGTAGGATGCAACGATGAGGATGCCCTCACGCCGACTTTAGAGTCGGAACCCGTGATACAATTTCCTCAAGGAGATCATGATTATGATGCAAGAATCGGAGATTGGTATACTCGATGTGGTTTTTATATTCTTTATAAATATACTCCCCGGGAGCTTTATTTTAACATGGGACAGTCATGGATGGAAATGACAACGGATACGCTTTCCCGAACGGAGAAGTACAAGATTGACGAAGAGGCTTTTGTAGATGGAGACAATGTTTTCATTTACACGGAAACTGTTTCTGGAAATTACTTATTAGGAGAACATGAGACGGATGCCGGATTCCGTTACATGGCGAAAATTGAAGGAGATTACGTGGTGATCGATGAAGAGTACGAGGAAAATAAAGGCAGAGAGTCATCTTTTAAAATGGATATGCCTGACGAGGCTTACGTGGGGAAACAGGTGGCTTGGCTTGAAGAGATGTTTTTGAATTTGTATCAAGATTCTGTTTTACGAGCTAATTTGCCGTTGAAATTGATGTTGGGCAAAAGTCTTTATAAGTATAGTAGAGGAGCTTCTGAGAAGCTTTCCTTTTATAGTGTTTCTAATATTTTTGCACTAAGTCATGGTGATTCTTCTATTGACAATATGACCATGGAGGAGAAAAGAGTGGGTAAGGAAGATTTACACAAATGGTTTTTAATTGAAAAGTTATACGATAAAATTGTTGCAGTCGTGAAAAGCAGTGAGTTTTTTCATGTGACGGATTATGAGGAAGCCGTGGCATGGGGAGCCAGTAATAAATTTTATAGTCTGGGTGTAGTTGGGTATGATAAGTATAATATCGGTTGGAATTTCCCTGTAGAGACAGCAAAGAATAATGATCTGAAAGGCTATATCGCTATGGTGATCGATTATTCTTCAGATGAATTGAATGCTGTTCCGAATGATGGAAGATATAATAGGTATGATTGTACGGGTGTTCTTGACCCGCTGAAAGATGTGAATGGATTGGTCAAAAAGAAGTATGAGATCTTATTGAAGGAGTTAAAAAAGATGGGTATTGATCTCCGAAAGATAGGGAATCTTTATCATTGATGTAACTTTTACTTTATAAGCCGAGACTTTGTTTTAGGCTATAAAAGGGAAGGCTGACGAAAGCTGTGCGTGAGTCTTGTCAGTCTTCTCTTTAGAATTATTGTGTGTGAATAATCCCGGTGTGGGAGCCGGGGAGATAAGTGATTGCTATTATAAATGTAATATTATTGTATGGAAAATCCAATTGTTAAGGTAGAACATTTGTATCATCGTTATGCGACACAATGGGCAATCGAGGATATTAGTTTCGAGATTGATCACGTCGGGGTTGTCGGGTTGCTGGGATCGAACGGGGCCGGGAAGTCAACCACGATGAATATTATTTGCGGGGTATTAAAGCAGACAAGTGGGGAAGTGTATATAAACGGAATCAATTCGTTAAAGGATCCGATTGCAGCTCGGAAGAATATCGGTTTTTTACCACAGAAACCTCCTCTTTATCCGGATCTGACGGTGGATGAGTATTTGCGTTTTTGTGCGGAAATGCGTTTGGTGGATCCGAAAAAAATTAATCGGGCAGTGGAGGAAACCGAAGAACGTTGTGGTATTTCGCATTTTAAGGGGCGTTTGTTACGAAATTTGTCTGGGGGATACCAACAACGGGTAAGTATTGCCCAAGCAATTATTCATGATCCGAAGTTCGTGGTTCTTGATGAACCGACGAATGGATTGGATCCTAACCAGATTTTGGAGGTGCGTCATTTGATTCGCGGTATCGCGGAGGAACGTACCGTGATGTTGTCTACTCATATCCTTTCCGAGATACAGGCAACCTGTAATTCAATTATTATGATCGAACACGGGCGTATTGTTTTTTCCGGGAGCGTGGAAGAGTTTGATAGTTGCATCGAGCCATCCTCTTTATTTGCCACGTTTGATTTTCCGCCATTACCGGAAGAGGTGACGAGGATTGAGGGAATTCGAAACGTGGAGGTCGTGGGGGCACACGGGTTACGAATGTGGTATAATGGTGATCGGGATGTCGTGAAAACGGTAGTTCGGGAGAGCGTGGCACACGGATGGGAATTAACGGAAATTCGTTCAGAAAAGAGTTCCATGGAGGAGGTTTTCGCCAAGTTATCAGGTAAGAGTAAATAATTAAATCAGAATAATCATGAGAGCAATATATAAAATAGCCCGGTTAGAGTTGTCCAATCTTTTTTATTCGCCCGTGGCGTGGTTGTTAATTGTTATTTTGGTATTTATGATGGGGTCTACGTTCACGAAGTTTTTCGAAGGGGTTGCCCAATACAAGGAACTTGACGGGGATGCCATGTTTTATGCCATGTCGGAACAGATCTTTTATGGAGATGAAGGTATTTGGAAAACGGTGAAATTAATGTTATTTTTTATCATGCCTTTGTTGACGATGGGAATGATTAGTCAGGAGTTTAACAGGGGATCTATCAAGTTACTTTTTTCTTCTCCTATTTCGAGTCGACAGATCATTCTCGGTAAATATCTCGGAATGATGCTTTACGGCTTGACTATAATGGGCGTTTTGATGTTTTACGTGTTGATTGCGTGGGGGTTGGTGGATTCTTTTGAATGGCAGGCTGTTTTGACCGGGTTACTGGGATTGTTTTTGTTGTTGGGATTTTACGCGGCTCTCGGACTTTTTATGTCGACCTTGACAACTTATCAAATCGTGGCGGCACTTGGTATGTTGGTGATGCTTGCATTTTTGGGAGTTATATCTGAGGTGGGACAGGAGTATGCTTTCGTGCGGGAAGTTACTTATTGGTTGGCCATTGGAAACCGGACGAATAATTTTATCAAGGGGTTGATTGGTAGCGAGGATGTACTTTATTTTGTCATATTGAGTTGTATGTTCCTTGAATTTGCCATTTTGAAGATGCAGTTGAAGAGGGAACGTTGTTCATTTCTCAATAAGACAGTGCGTTATTTGGGTGTTTTTATGATTGCTATGTTGTTGGGCTATTTCACTTCTCGCCCGGTGTTAAAGTTTTATCATGATTCCACGTTTAACAAGATAAACACGCTGACTCAAGCAAGTCAGGATATTGTTTCCAAGTTGGATGGCGGGTTGACCATCACGACGTATGTTAATCTGATGGATATGAATTATAGTATCAATCATAAACGGATTACGAGGGATATGGCCCGTTACGAACGATTTGTTCGTTTTAAGCCGGAAATGAAGTTGAAATATGTATTTTATTATTACATGGACACGACAAGTCGGGCATTTAATTATTATTTTCGTGGTAAAACGTGGAAGGATGCGGTGGAAGATCAAGCAAAACTTCGAAATGCGAGATTAGGACGTTTTTTGACAATCGATGAAGTTCAAAAGGAGATTGATCTTTCGGACGAGGGGTATCGTTTTGTCAGTTTGATTGAGCGGGAGAATGGGGAAAAGACTTTTTTACGGACATTTTATGACTCCCGGAAACTCCCGTCTGAAATTGAGATTTCGGCAGCCTTGAAACGTGTTGCCATGAAATTACCCCGGGTCGGGTTTGTTTCTGATCATGGAGCCCGTTCTGTTTCCGGAGATCGTAATCGGGATTACTCTTATATGATGGCAGAGAAAACGAATCGACAGGCATTGATTAATCAAGGGTTTGATATAGAGAAGGTTTATCTTGGAAGGAACGAGCGTGGATTGGATAGTCTGGACGTGTTGGTTGTGGCAGAGCCTTTAGAACCATTTTCTGAAGTAGAGTTAGATGCATTGAAACGATATATCGAGAGTGGCCGAAATTTGATTGTTGCCGGAAAACCGAACACGGATATGTATTTACAACCGGTTATGGATATGTTGGGAGTACACTTCGAAGAAGGAATTTTGGTACAACATCCAAAAGATGATTATCCCGTCAATTTATTATCGTGTCGTGCGACACTGGAGGCTGGAAAAATATCTCGTTTCTTTAAGCGGTCGTGTGAGATAGATGATAATTTTACGATGCCCGGAGCTGCCGCATTGAAGGTTGTTGAAAATAAAGGGTTTAAAACGATACCAGTGTTAATAAGTCGGGATTCCGCTTGTTGGAACGAGAGACAGACGATTGATTTCGTGAATGAAGTTCCTTGTTTGGACCCATGTATGGGAGAGCAGGCAGGGGTAAAAACAACCATGCTGGCCTTAAACCGGGAATGTCATGGTCGGGATCAACGAATTATCGTGGTTGGTGATGCCGATTGTTTCAGTATGGGTGAGTTGTCCGCTTTAAGACGAAATTTGCCTTCGTCAAATAGTGTGTTGATTGATGCCATGTTTGACTGGCTATCGTACGAGGAGTTACCCGTGAATACGGTGCGCCCGGGGAAAATAGATAATAATTTCACTCTTAGTTATGAGGCGGCTTCAGCTATGACAATCGCTTTGAAGTGGATTCTTCCTGCATTGATTTTGGCGTTTGGAGTTGTTGTATTGATTCGTAGAAAAGGGAAATAAAATGCGTGCTTTTGACTGATGGATGGAGTTGGGACACAATATTTAAAATTGTGATTTCAACTCCTATTTTGTGTCTTTTAAATGATTTATAGATGAAAAAGGTTGCTTTGTTTATTGTATTGATTTGTAGTATGATCGCTTGTCGTACACGAGATTTTCGTATTGCTGGCTTTTATGAGGGTTCGCAAGAGTGTAAGATTGTGTTGTTTACGAGAACTAACGGGAGCGTGGATACTTTAGCTTTTGCGGATGTGATAAATGGACGTTTCGAGTTGAGGGGAAGAGTGGATGGTGCAAAAGTTGTTTGTTTGGAGGTGGTGAAAGCGTGGAGTGATGAGGTGAAAACAAGTAAAGATTTTATTTTGGAGAATAAAGATTACATGGCGTATTTGAGTTTTCAAAAGGATCATTGTGATATTGTTGAGAATACGGATGCTCGGATTTTAGCGAGTGAATTTTATCGGAATGAAAAACAGTTGGTGGATGGGAAAGAGTTTTTGTTTAAGGTGTATTTGGAGGCTACAGAGGCTGAACGAGATTCTATAGGAATACAATTTCTGAAACTTATAGATGAGTACGAGGCGAAGGAAACGGAATTAGTAGGAGCAAATCCTAATTTGAATGCTTCTGCCGGAGCTATAGTCAGGGGTATTGTGAATTATGAGCTACGTACACGCCAATTTGACTATGCTTTGGGTTCCGAGATCCCTTCGTTGGAATTGGAGATAAGGGGATGGGAGATGATAAAAGAAAGGTATAGTTTACTTGGAGGTCAGGCTAAGGTATGGTTCCAAGAAAGAGGCTTTGAGGAGCGATTGGCTAAGGTGGAAGGTGAGATGTGGATGATCCGTCAGGCTGTTGCAACTTCGGAAGGGCAGATTGCTCCTGATTTCATGTTGAATACTCCGGAAGGGGATTCTTTTTCTCTTTATGGAGTGAAGAGTAAATTGAAGTTAATAGATTTTTGGGCCTCTTATTGTGGACCATGTCGGGTTGAAAATGCTCACGTGATGGCTCTTTATCATGAATTTCATTCAAAAGGTTTTGAGGTGATTAGTATTTCATCGGATACGAGGGTAAAGGATTGGATGAGGGCCATTGCAGAGGATCAGTTGGTTTGGAAATATCATGGAATGATTTCTTCCGGTGAAGAGTCGGTCGCTAAGATGTATGGTGTTTCTTCAATTCCTTGTACGATTTTAGTGGATGAGAATAATCGGATCATCGCAAGAAACTGGAGGATGGAAAGATTAAAACAAAAGATCACGGAATATTTGAAATAGATAGTTATTATTTTAGTATAGTTTCATATTTTTATTTTTTGCCCTATATTTGTCGACAATTAATATGGGGCATATGTTTACTATATTGGATAAAAAACGTTATTTAGAACAATTGTTCCGGGAAAATTATACCCGGTTGTATTATTATGCCCTTAGTTTTCTGAATGATAGCGAACTTGCTAGAGATGTGGTGAGTAATGCGTTTGAGGCAGTGTGGGTGGGACGGGATAGGTTGGAATTTTCCAGTTCTCTGGTTCCTTTTGTATATCGGCTCGTTCGTAATGCGTGCTTGGACGAGTTGAGGCATCAGAAGACGATGGAACGTTTCGTGGCGTACATGAAGGAGCAACCGGAGGCGTTTGATGAGAGGGAACTGCGGGAGTACGAATTGTTGATAGAACGTATACATCATGCCGTGGAAGAATTACCTGCCCAGACTAGAAATGTGTTTAAAATGTGTTTTTTGGAAGGGAAAAAATACCATGAGGTCGGGGTTGAGTTCGGGATCACGGTGAATACAGTGAAAGCTCATGTAATGAAAGCGTTACGATTGTTAAGAGAACAGTTTTCCGGAGAGGATTTTATTCTATTTTTCTTGTGCATGAAAAAAAGAGCTGAAAAAAGATAAAAAAAGTGATTTTCGGCATTACCCATTTTGCCAGTGTCTACGTGTATGGATATATGAACAAGATAAAATGGGACGAAAGTATAACTATGTAGATATTGACTTTGCCGTTCGGGTACTAAATCATCCGGAGCTGATTGATGATGAGGAAATGAGGCTGTGGTTGCGGGATGAAGGGCATTGCCGACTGCTGGAAGAGTTGCGTCGGGTGCGGGAGGGGAGTCTGAGAACTGTTGACGGGTTACGGCCGGATGTGAATTTGGAGTGGGAAAAGTTGAGTCGGAAACTTTTCCGAAAAAGAATTTTACGGGTTTACCGGATCGCGATGGCAACGGCTTGTATCGGGATACTTATTTCGGTGGGTTGGTTGTGGAGCCGCCCGTCTCCTGTGATGCAGGAGGATTTAGTGATGGTGCCGGTGGAAGAGGATCATGTCGAGAGTGAAGGGGTGACACTTGTTTTAAATGATGGAGAGGAGATTTGTCTGAACCGGGAGAATGAGGCTTTGTTGATGCAACGTTTGCCACAAACATTTAAAGTGTTGTCCACGGATTCTTTGGGAGGACTGGTTTATACACCGCGGCAATTAATGGGGAAATCGGAGGAGTTACACACGCTGAAAGTGCCTCGTGGCGGAGAATATTTCGTGATTCTGGATGATGGGACGAAAGTATGGTTAAATTCGGAAACGGAGTTTCGTTACCCGGTTACTTTTGAGGATGAGAGGCGGGTGGTGGAATTGTCCGGGGAGGCTTATTTTCAAGTGGTCCGGGATGAAAAGCGTCCGTTTATCGTGAAAACACGAGGTTTGCAAACTCGTGTTCTGGGAACGGAGTTTAACGTGCAGGCTTACCTGACAGACAAGGTGAACGTTACTTTGGTGAACGGGCAGGTGGCCGTGAAAGTTCCGGAAGATTCAAGGGAGATATTACTGAAACCGAACGAAAACGCCTTGTATAGTCAGGGGAAAGTGAGGGTGTCGAAAGTGGATGTGATGAAGTTTATTTCTTGGAAAGAAGGGTATTTTTACTATGATAACGAGCGATTGGAGGATATTTTGACAGAATTGGGACGCTGGTATAATTTCACGGTAATTTATGAAGATTTAGAATTGAAAGAGTTACGTTTTCAGTTTTGGGCGGATCGGAAAGATACATTCCGGAAAGTTCTGGAGCATTTGAATGAGATGAAAAAATTGAAGATAGAGGATCAGGGTAATTGTATAGTAGTTTGTAGATAGAAAGTTAATGCTTTGAAACATAGTGGTTTTGAGAAAAATGTTTTCTCAAACAGGGTATTGTATGTCATATTTGAAATACTAAAACAGATAAAATCATGAAAAGAAAGCGAAAATTGTTTTGTTTAAGACCGGGACAAAGGTGGCGTGGGATGGTGTTGTGGGTGTTTTTTATATTACTGGGTTTTTCCGGTTTCTCGCAGGAGAATAAAGTTTCTTTTAAGTTCGTGAACCAAGAGTTATCTTCCGTGTTCAAGGAGTTGGAGAAGGCGGACGTGTACAAATTCATGTTCAATTACGATGACGTGAAGGGAAAAAAGGTGAGTTTGGATGTGAAGGATAAAAAAGTACTGGAAATATTAGATATAGTATTGAAGGATATGCCGTTTACTTACAGGGTAGATGGAATTATGGTGGTTATCAGGCCTAAACAAGCCGATAGTACGGTTAAAAAATATGTATTAAAAGGTGTGGTGGTGGACGTGAAAGGAGAACCTATGATTGGCGTGACGGTGCGTTTGGATAGCACTTCGATAGGGACCGCTACGGCTGTTGACGGGGCTTTTACACTTGTAGTTGATAAGCCCAAGGGGAATTTGGTTTTCTCGTTTATAGGTTTTAAGGCAAAGAAAGTAGCCATTACTCCCGATAAAGATATGATCGTGAAATTGGAAGAAGAGGTTTCCGACTTGGATCAAGTGACCGTTATTGCTTACGGGTCGAGAAAGAAACGGGAGTTGATAACTTCCGTGTCGTCGATCAAGGCGGATGATATAAAAGAGATTCCGGCGGCAAGTCTGGAAACTTTGTTGCAAGGTCGTATGGCGGGAGTCGGAGTGAATATCCAGTCGGGTTCTCCCGGTGGTGGGGGTACGAACGTGGCGGTACGCGGGTATAATTCCTTGTGGTTGGATGAAGCGGGCGGTGGTGATGGTTCTCCGTTATACGTGATCGACGGGGTACCCGTTCATTCGTTTACTTCCCCGGTGACGGGAACGAACACGATAGCGGAAATTGATCCCTCGACGATAGAGTCGGTGGAAGTGTTGAAGGATGCCGCCTCGGCAGCCATTTACGGTTCACGTGCCGCGAACGGGGTGATTTTGATTACCACGAAAAAAGGACGTGCAGGTGAGGGAAAGTTTTCCGTGAACCTGTCCTATTCGGCGTCCGTGTTACCTGAGGCCCCGACACAGTTGGGTGGGCGGGCGGAACGCCTTTATCACATAGCTGTCATGCGGGCACAAAAAGGAGCCTACGAGGTGAAGGGGAAGGGATATTACAAGTACCCGACTTCATACGAGGAAGCTGCTAATAACGAGGCGATATATGATGCATTCTGGGATCGTGGCTTGGGGTTGGAAGCTAAAAATATTATTCAAGATTCTTTGAATCCTTTTTTCAATAATTCCACGAACTGGTACAAGTATATCTTTCGCACGGGAAAGATTCTGAATGCCAATATTCAGGCGAGTGGCGGTACGGAGAGGATGACGTATATGGTTGGGGCTGGATATTACAAGGAAACGGGGATTATGCCGGGAAGTGACTTTTCACGCGTGAATTTGTTGACGAATCTTTCTTTCAATCCCGTGAAGAAGTTGACCGTGGATAGTCGTTTCTATTTGGCATACACGGACAGAAGTCGGGGAGCAACATCGGGAGATGCCTTTAAATACGAGGGATTCACGGTCGATCCTAATTATACCTCTTCGTTGCTTTTGAAGGGGGGAGCGGTAGAGAAGAAAATGTTGCAGATGCTAAACGGACAGGTAGAAAATAACACTTCTTATCGTTTAAGAGCTAACTTGCAATTGGGATACGAGATATTAAAAGGATTGTCGATCACGACTTCCTTGGCGTTGGATTACACGCAGGCGAACCAGAATCAATTTACTCCCAGTTATTTGGATGCGAGTGGTTATAATGAAAGTAAATCATCGGGAGATATTGCCCGGGATATGTTGTTGTCCAACGAGAATTTGTTAAGTTACGTGTTCTCGCTTGACGAGGTGCATAATTTTGACTTGTTGTTCGGGGTGGCGTATGATGGTAGTAAAAGTTGGAGTAATGGCGGTCACGGGTTACGCGGGCCGAGTGACCGGATTGAGTATGTCGGGAGTGGGTTCCCGGATTTGATTTACGATCCGAAGGTCGATGACTATCGTGCGATGAAAGATTATAGTTCCAGTTTTTCGGAAACAGCTATGGTGAGTTATTTCGGTCGACTGGCTTACAATTATGACAAGAAGTATTTGTTGGAAGTCACGGTGAGGCGGGACGGGTCTTCGCTGTTCGGCGCAGATGTACGTTGGGCTACCTTTCCGTCCGTGGCGGCCGGGTGGGCCTTTTCAACCGAGCGTTTCATGAAGTGGGCATGGTGGTTGAATTACGGGAAAGTGCGGGCAAGTTGGGGACGTTCCGGTAGCCAGTTTGCGATCCCGTATTTGGCACAAGGGCTAATGTCTCCGGGAACAATCTTTGACGGGGTACAGGGAATGCAACCCGAGGGGGTGATAAACCGGAAGCTGAAATGGGAAGAGTCGGATCAATATGATTTCGGGTTGGATATGGATTTTTTTAATTACCGTTTGAACCTAACCATAGATTATTATTACAAGTACACGCGTGCGTTGATAAATAAAGAGGTGTTGCCCGGAGACATGTACGGGTTTAATGGGGTACAATGGCGAAATACCATGGCAATTTCAAACGAGGGGTTGGAGTTGGATGCAAAAATCGATATACTGAGAGACACGGAAGTGAAATGGCGTACACGGTTCAATGTATCCCGGAATTGGAATCGTTTCCGAAAGAGTTACTCGGGGAGGGATTTTCAAGAGAAGGTGATTGGTAAACCGTTGAGCGGGATCTATCTTTTCAAGGATTTGGGAATGATCGAGAGTGATGCCGATGTCCCATACGTGTTCGATCAGTCCGGTAAAAAGCAAATGTTGTCACCGGAGGGAGACGAAGAGTATTTTTTCACGAAGGGAATGCGTAGGATTGCGGATATTAATGGTGACGGACAACTTACGGATGATGATTTGGTTTATGCCGGGACCACGTTGCCACAGGCTTACGGAGGATTGGTCAACGAGGTCAGGTGGAAGAATTTTGACGTGAATGTTTTGTTGACTTACACGCTTGGGCGTAAGATGGTGAATTCGTTCAAGTATAGTACTCTTCAGGGAAGGTTGGGGGTTTATCCTGTTTTTTCGAATGTGTCGTTGTCCGATTTCTGGCAGTCTGCCAGTGACGGGAGTAAGTACCAGACACTTGGTTTATATGGCAATTCCACGTTGATCAATATCACCGGGCAAACGACGGCTGCTCTGGAAAACGTGCATTATTGCAGGTTGAAACAATTAACGATAGGGTATAATCTTCCGAAACGGATCATGAAGAAGTTGTGGGTGGATGGCATTCGAATTTTCGTGACGGGGGAGGATTTGTTCCTGTTGTCAAATTATTCGGGACTTGACCCCGAGGTGACGAATATCGGGACAGGGTTTGATGATGGTCGTACGTATCCTCTGGCGCGGAAATGGACTTTTGGTTTGACTGTAAATTTTTAAAAGAGGTTGATTATGAAAAGATTTTTATATAGTGTACTGGTCTTGCTGTTATGCACGTCTTGCGAATCACTTCTCGATCTGGAACCGAAGAACGGGGTGACGTTTGAACATTATTTTGCGACGGAACAGGATTTGGAAGCGTTGGTGACACAAATGCACGGGAATTTGAGGACTGCCTTGACCATGGTTACCAAACAAGAGCTTATTGGACTCCGGGTTGATGTCGTGAAACAAGGGTCTGAAATGAATAAAATACGCGGGTTGAATACCGATTATTTTTTGAATCATTCCACTCAACAGCAATGGAGAGCTTATTATAACACGCTTGCTATCGTGGATTTATTTTTCGATAATTACAAGAAAGCCAAGGATGTGGCTCCCGAACGAGTACGTTTTTATTGTGGTCAGGGAGAATTCGTGAAGGCCATGTGTTATTTTTACCTTGTACGGATGTGGGGAGATGCCGTTATCACGAAGGGGAGCAATTACATTGATAAATACGCTAAAAGTCCGGCCTCTGTCGTTTTGGACACGGCTATTCATGCTGCATTGCAGGCGTACGATATGTTACCCAAGTACGGTAATCTGAAAAATTCGAATAACAAAGCGTTGACTTCAAAGCAATACGGGTGCAAGGGAAGTGCTGCCGCCCTGTTGGCTCACTTGTACGCATGGAAAGCCCACGTGGTTGGTGGTCAGGAAGATTTGAAAGAATCGGAGAAGTGGGCGAGCAAGTTGATTGAGGAAAAGTATCGCGATGAGGTGGGGGGTTATACTCTCGCGGCAAACCCGGAAGAGGTTTGTTCCGAGGTGATGCACAGAAAAAGTGCGGAAAGTATTTTCGAGTTGGAAATTAATTATCAGGATGTCAGTTCTTATTCTACTTTTTTACCCGCTTATTCCATGATTGGAGCCCCAGTTGTGAAGACAGAGGAAAAGATGAAGATTAAAAGTAAGGATTTGGGAATAACGATAGCGGAGGTGAATTCCTTGTTCCCGGTAGGGGATGCCCGTCGGGAGGCTTATTTCTATAAGTTGGATGATCCGGAATGGCAAGAGGCGGGATTGGCTTATCTCTATAAATGGCGGTATGCTCGTTATGGTTCATCGGTTGCAGGGGAAGTTTGGCTTAGTGGGATGGATGTGAATCGGGTTATTTTCCGGTTGGCGGATATGTACTTGTTGCGTGCGGAGTGCCGAGTGAAAATGGATGACCGGGTGGGAGCGGAGGCTGATTTGAACGTGATTCGCCAGAGGGCGGGAGCCGAGATGTGGCCCGCAAAGAATGATAGCGGGGATTTGAAATATGATATTTTCAGGGAGCGGGAGAAGGAGTTATTGTACGAGGGACACCGTTATTATGACGTGGTTCGTAATGGGTATTGGAAAACGGAATTACAGGGTAATTTTAGCGAGTTGTCGGTGGATGATGTGAAAGACGGGGCGCTTTATATGCCTGTTCCCCAGACTGCCTTTTCACAAAATGATTTAATGATCCAGAATGCGTTTTGGGCGTCAAAAATGAAATAAGTTATGAGAAAGATGTTGTTTATACTGGTCGTGGCAGGTGTGTTTATGGCTTGCGGTACAAAATACGACTATATCGATACGGGTGTTTGCGAGGAGGAGTTTCAGGGTAATATGTACGAATATTTACAAAGTAATCATTATGATTGGGATTCTATCGTGAAGATTATTGATCGTGCGGGGTTACGGGAGATGTTCGAAAAGGAGGATTTCACTTTTCTAGGCCCCACGAATATCACTATTCGCAAATGGTTTGTCTGGGATAAGGTTGGTGGAGTGGGAAACACGGATAAAGAATACGTGGTTCATGGTTACAAAAGTATTCAACGAGTGCCGGTCGAGATATGCCGGAAAATCGTGTTGAGTCACGTGATAGAAGAGATCGTTTCCCGCGATGATATTGCGAGAGTTACTTATAATGAGGAAGGAAAGATAGACGGCGGGGGTGATGTTTTTACCACTCGTTGGGGTAACCGGGTGTGGTTGTGGACGATACAGGAACCCTACATGCATATTCCCGAGATGGGACCGGTTATCGTGAATATGGCATCGGTTGATAACGATGGGCAGAAGATCAAGGAAATTGGTATGGCAACAATTGGAGTGAGGCCGACGAACGGGATGGTACATTCGTTACCGTACAGTTATAATTTGGGAGAGATGTACAGGGATAAATATTGGGCAATAGTTAATCATTAATAGTATGGGAGAGATGAAAAAGTATTTTGTTTTGATCGGGTTGATATTGGTTTGGTGGGGATGTCACAACCCCACGCCGGGGTACTTGGAGACGGGTAATGCACAGTACGTTCCTGACACGATGATTATTCGCAAGGAATTGGATCCGCTGAAAGATGCTTACCGGAAGATGAACAATGCCCCATGGGTGTCCCCGAAATGTCAAGGGGTTGATGGTACGGCTCCCCTTCTGTTCGAGATCGTGGACGTGACGTCCGTGGACGGTGACGCTGCCATGTTTAAGAGTTTTCTGAAAATCCGTGGAGGTGGAAGGATGGAATTTCCTTTAAAAGTAAGTGTGCCCGTGGGGCATTACTTGGTTTCGGTGAGGGTATCGAACGAAGGATATTCCGAGGTAATCCCGGACGTGTTCACTTTTATCGTGGAATAGTAAAATAAATGGCTATGAGAAAGATTGTGTTATTAATGATTATATGCGTTTTTGCTATCGGGACAAGAGGTGAGGGGATTCGTTTTTTCAAAGGCTCTTTTCAGGATGCTTTGAAACAGGCGAGGGCCGAGAACAAGAAAGTGTTTGTCGATTTTTACACCACTTGGTGTGGACTTTGTCAACTGATGTCCAAGAATATATTCCCGGATGATGAGGTTGGGAAATATTTTAACAAGTATTTTGTTAATTACCAGATTAATGCCGAGGATAAGGCTTTCTTGCCGGAGGTGAAACGATACGGAGTTGCTGCATATCCGAATATGTTGATTTTGGATACGGAAGGCAACGTGCTGGGGCGGCAATTGGGGGCTACTGACAAGAACGGTTTTCTTCGTTTTGCCAAGTTGGCGTTGAAAGAAGTGTTGCCCGTGGACCAGCTTTACGAGAAATTAAAGAAGGATAAAAAGAATCAATTGCTGATGCAGGAGATCCTGTTGGAAGGTCCGGAATATATCGCTCGCTTGTCCGGTCAAGATCATGACAAATGGGAGTATCGGATCGAGAAGTTGTATGCCGATTACCGGAAACAAATGCGGTTGGAAGATTGTATCACGGCGAATGATTTGAAGATTTTCTCTATGTATCATACGGGGATGGAGAAGAAAGATGAGGTGTTTGAATTTGTGTTGTCACATTTTGATGATTATGCACGGGTAATTGATCGAAACGAGGTTTCCAATTTTCTGTTTATGTTGAGTTATTCACGGATGGAGGAGTTGGCGAAAAAAGGAGATACAAGTTACGAGATGGAGTTGGAACGTGTGCGGGGGGATTTGAAGGTGGTGTACGATTCTGTGATGAATTTTGGAGAGATGGACGTGTATTCCGGTTTAAAGTTGCTGTTGGATGCGGAGTATTATTTGTACAACAAGAAAGATGTCGAAAAGTACTGTTTGTACATGGAGAAATATTTCGCGGGTTTGGGTGAGGGTATTCGTTCCCAAGATTATATCGGGGCGTTGGAGTCACTGTACGAGGTGCTGGGGGAGAAGATCACGCCGGAAGTGGCTCGTCAGGGAATCAGTTGGTTGAACGAAGCCTTGAAAAGCAAGTTGCAGCCGGAAACACAGATGCGTTGTTTGTTAATGTTAGGCGATTGTTACAAGGCTTCGGGGAGCAAGGAGGATGCGAAGAAATGCTATGACCAAGCTTACGTGATTTCCCTGCAATTTAATAATCCCGGTTTGTCTGCGGCAGTGCAGGAGTATGTCAGGAAGTTAGAAGAATAATTATAGAAAGAGGTTTATTCAGACCCTACCTCTTTGTCAATATTAACACTAACAGAACCTTTTGGGGTACAAGGTGAAAAAAAATGAAAGACTATGAAAAGATTAATGTTATTATTTTGTTTGTTGGCGAGTTTTATTGCTTGTTCCGATGATAAGGATAATCCGGAGGAACCCGAGATGCCGATTACGGATTTACAACTGCCAACGGTAAATCCTGTTGCTGGGGACAATGTGACTATCGCAGGTAAGGGGTTCGCCCAGGATTGTAAGATACAGGTGAAACCTGAAGGGACTGCCGAGGCTATTGATGCCACGATCGTGGAAGTTACTGATGCAGGGATAACTTTTAAGGTATCGGCAGAAGTGGCCGGTAAATGTAAAGTTATTTTGTTGCAAGGTGGAAAATCATACGAGTTGGGAGATATAACTTTTGCTGAAGTTCCCGATGTCGAGGCAACTTTGTACGGTGTGTTTACCGATGAGACAGCGACTTCTGTATGTCCGATTGATGTTACAGCACAAAGGAGAGGGAAGGCTGTGTTTACTTTGGATAGTGACATTGATGGAATCGTTGCGGATAATCATGGCGTGGTGTACTACAAAGCTATAACGTTTGTGGATAATAAGAGTACCTATGAATTGCGTTATTACGATGTAAAAGCGGGTAAAGGTGGAAAGATTGCTTGGGCAGATGCGGGACGTTGTTTTTCCATTGCCACGGATGGAGAAAAATTATACGCATTGACTTATGACACGGAAAATTATGATATTAACTTGTATGCTGTTGGACGTGATGGAAATGCAGAACTTGTGAATACTTACTCCGATCAATTCGAATTAGAGTATATACGGCTTTATTCGACTGGAGGCACGTTCTTGTATGGAGAAGAATATATGTTTGTCGGTTTACGAATAGATATGGGATCGGATGTATATCACGTGTCTATTAACGGGGAGTTGGCTGATGATTACTATGATTGTGTTGCGGTAGTGGGTATGCAGAAATCTTATCATTTTGTTAAAACGGATGGGAAACATTACGTGTTCAAGAATAATGAAGGTGAAGAGGCTACCGCTCAATCCACAGCTCATGAATTTGAAGAAGAATATGAATGGTATGGTGATGATTACAATAATCCGGTTGTTGCAACCATAGATAATTATTTCACCGATCAGGTGTACGATCCTACAACAGGTTTGATTTACGGTATATTTGGAGAGGACGGTGATGGAATTTTGCCGTTTGATCCGAAAACGAATAAAGTGCTTGAGCCTTGGATGGGAAGCGGTTGTGTCGCTTTGGTATATATAAAGAAATAAGGTTCATCCATGCTACTTGTTTTGTGTATGAGTGAGTAGTGAACGGGCCGGGTTTGTGAGAACCCGGTCTTTTTTTAGCTAATCTTTTCCTTTATCTTTGCCTGCATAAAATAGATTGACATGAAACATAATTGGAAACCGGGAAATATGATTTATCCTTTACCCGCCGTGTTGGTGAGTTGTGGGTGTGAACCGAGTGAATATAACGTGCTGACGGTGGCATGGGTGGGAACATTGTGTACGAATCCACCGATGTGTTATATTTCGGTGCGGCCGGAACGATATTCGTACCCGATTCTTCAGAAGAACGGGGAGTTCGTGATTAACTTGACCACGAAGGATATGGCGTATGCCACGGATTGGTGTGGGGTACGTTCCGGGAAGGATTATAACAAGTTTGAAGAGATGAAGTTGACACCGGGAAAGGCTGCGGTGGTGAAGGCCCCGATTATTGAGGAGTCGCCGGTGTCGATCGAGTGCCGGGTGAAGGAGATCATTCCTTTGGGGTCACATCACGTGTTCATTGCTGACGTGGTGAACGTGCAGGCGGACGATCGTTATCTGGATAAGGATAGCGGGAAGTTTGAGTTGGCGAATGCTGATCCTTTGGTATATCTGCATGGTGGATATTTTGAGTTGGGAGAAAAAATTGGTAAATTCGGGTGGTCTGTGGAGAAGAAAAGGAAAAAGAAATAATCATTTAAAATTACCGCATGATGAAAAAGACGGTTTTGTTGCTCGTGTTATTTTTAGGAACATTGGCTTTGGGGATGGCTCAAAGTAAAGAAAACGATTTTTTGGATCAGCCTTATATCGAGGTAACAGGGACAGCCATGATGGAAGTGGTTCCGGATGAAATTTACGTGAAAATCATATTGAGGGAAAAGGATCAGAGAGGGAAGACGGAGTTGGAGCAACAGGAGAAAAAGTTGTTCCAAACGTTGCAAAAAGTAGGGATTGATGTGAAGAAGGATTTAGCCGTGAGGAATATGGCTGGGAATCGCTATAAATTGAAAAGCGGGGCTATGAAGTTGAGAAAAGAGTACGTTTTGTTGTTGCATGATGTTAATACGCTGGATCGTGTTTTCGCGGGATTGGAACAGATGGGTGGCGTGGAGGCCGAAGTGGAACGGGTGGATCATTCGCAGATTGAAAAATTACGTCGGGAGGTTAAGGAGGATGCGATAAAGGTGGCAAAGGAAAAAGCGATGGGCTTAGCCGCGGCGATCGGTCAGAGTATAAAAGAGGCTATTTATATCAGGGAAGAGCATTGGGGAGGGATGGCTGCCCAATATATGTCGAACGTGGCTCTTGATGCCGGTCGGGGAAGTGCCGATGCCGGAGTGGATTTTGAGAAGATCAAGTTACAGGGGACTGTTTTGGTACGGTTTAAGTTGTGGTATAAATAATTTGAATCGGTGCTTATTTGTTTAGGTATATAAATTGTGAAATTCATAATCTCTTTTACCTTTGTAGGAAATAAAAAAGAGGAAAGGCATTTTTTAACAAAAATGTTGTAGAAAACGTAGAAGTTGGTAATGGAGATAAAGAATCAACATATAGAAGTAGAAAAGCATCCGTTAGAGCCGTTTTTGCCGGCAAATGCCAAGTTGTTGATGCTGGGAAGTTTTCCACCGCCAAGAGCGAGGTGGTCTATGGAGTTTTATTACCCGAATCTGCAAAATGATATGTGGAGGATATATGGGGTGTTGTTTTTCGGGGATAAAGATTATTTTTTAGAAAAGGGGAAGAAAGCGTTTAGCCGGGAACGGTTAGTCGCTTTTTTGGAAGAAACTGGGGTTGCCTTGTTTGACACGGCGATGGAGGTGATTCGTCAACGGGGAAATGCGTCCGATCAGTTTTTGGAGATTGTTACTCCCGTGGATTTGGATGCCGTGCTGAGACGAATTCCCGAATGTAAGGCGATCGTAACCACGGGACAGAAGGCAACAGATACTTTGCTGGCCTTGGTCGGGGCTGAGGCTCCTAAAGTGGGAGGTTTCAGTGATTTTGAATATAAAGGGAGGGCTTTACGGTTGTACCGGATGCCTTCGTCTTCACGGGCTTACCCGAAGCCTTTAGAGGATAAAGCGGCAGAATATCGGGTAATGTTTCATGATTTAGGAATGTTGTAAGAAGATGAAGACAGTATTGTTGGTAGTGGATATGCAAAATGATTTTTGTTTGCCTTCGGGTTCGCTTTACGTGCCGGGGGCAGAGAAAGACGTGGAGAGGTTAAGTCGGTTGATCAAGGAGAAAATGACTGTTATTGATAAGATTATTCTCACGGCAGATGAACATCATGTGATGGACATCGCTCATCCGTTCTATTGGAAGAACAAGCGGGGAGAGCATCCGGCTCCTTTTACAACTATTTCATGGTGGGAGGTATTGTCGGGAGAGTGGATTCCTTTCGGGGATAGAGAAGAGGTAATTGATTATTTGCGTCGATTGATTGAAAACGAGGAATATAAGCATATGATTTGGCCGGAACATTGTCTGTACGGGAGTGAAGGGGCAGCCATAACCCCCGTGTTGATGGAGGCCGTGACGTGCTGGGCCAGAGAAGGAAAGTATTACGAGGTGGTGGAGAAGGGTTTGAATCCTTCAACCGAGTTTTTCGGTGCTTTTCGGGCAAATATTCCTTTGGATTATGCTGCTGATACAAAGTTTAATATGAAACTGAAGGACGAGCTAGAGTCGTATGACGTGATCTGGTTGGCCGGAGAGGCAAAAAGTCACTGTGTGGCAAACACGTTGAGGCAGTTATTTGATTATCCTGAGGTAGTTCAGCGACTGGTGATACTGGAAGATTGTATGGGTAATATTTCGGGATGCGAGGATTTAGCTATTCCAATTTACGAGAAGGCCGCCCGGATGGGGGCTCGTTTTGAGACGTCGGAATCTTTATTGTTTTCATAAAAAGGGGGTAATATGATCATCCATGATTTTTTGGATAATGATTTGTATAAGTTCACGGCAATGAATGCCATACAAAAGAAGTTTCCGGATTCGGAAGTGGTTTATCGTTTCGTGAACAGGGGAAATACGAGTTTCCCTCCCGGTTTTGCTGATGCTTTGAAAAAAGAGGTGGAGGCTATGGCGGGAGTGGTACTTTCAAAGGAAAACGAGAAGTTTATGCGAGCAAAATGTTATTATTTTGATTCGGTGTTTTTCGACCTTTTGAAAGGTTTTCGTTTTAATCCTGCCGAGGTGAAGGTGAGTCAGGAGGGAGGAAAGCTAGACGTGGAAATTCGAGGCTTGTGGTACCGGACCGTGTTGTGGGAAGTTCCTTTAATGGCGATGATCTCCGAATTATATTTTCGGATGACGGGACAGGTTGCCCGTGATTTGGAACGAAATGCAACGGAGAAAGCAAGAGCCTTTGCGGATATAAAAGCGGAAATTTCCGAATTCGGAACCCGGAGAAGATACTCCTTTGACGTGCAGGATCGAGTGATCGGCATATTGAAAGAGAATATGAAGGGCTTGTTGAACGGGACAAGTAATGTTTATTTTGCCATGAAATATGACTTGATTCCGATGGGTACTCACCCGCACGAATGGTTTATGTATCACGGGGCGCATTTCGGTTATCGGTCGGCAAATGCCTTGGCGTTGGAAAATTGGGTGGATGTTTATGACGGTTATTTGGGTATTGCCTTGACTGACACGTATACTTCCGATGATTTCTTTAATAGTTTTGACACGAAGTATGCCAAGTTGTTTGATGGTTTACGTTGGGATAGTGGTGATCCTTTTGAATTCACGGAGAAAGCATTGGAGCATTACCGGAAACATCGGGTGGACCCGAAAAGTAAGACGATCGTGTACAGTGATGCATTGGATCTGGAGGGAGTGAAAAAGATCAAGGCTTTCGTGAACGGACGTCTGCATGACGTGTATGGAATCGGAACGTATCTCACGAATGATGTGGGGGTTACACCATTAAATATGGTAATCAAGTTATTTGAATGTCGTCCGAAAGGGAGCGAGGTGTTTTTGCCTGCCGTGAAATTGTCGGATGTAGAGGGAAAACATACGGGTTACCCGGACGAGGTTGATTTATGTTTGAGAATGTTAAGATTAAAATGATGAAAGGATATTTATTTTTGGAGTACCCGGCGTGTGGTACTTGCCGGAAGGCGAAAAAGTGGTTGGACGAGCAAAAAGTGGATTATACGGATCGGCATATCGTGGAAGAACGCCCGACACGGGAGGAGTTGAAAATATGGTTCGAGAGAAGTGGTTTACCGTTGCGGAAGTTCTTTAACACGAGCGGGTTGTTGTATAAATCCATGCAGTTGAGAGAAAAGCTGGACGGGATGAGCGAGGAGGAACAATTGGAGTTATTGGCGTCTGACGGGAAGTTGGTGAAACGTCCTTTGGTCATCGGGGAGGATTTCGTGTTGGTGGGATTCAAGCCGGAAGAGTGGGAAAAGGTATTGTTAAAATAATAGGTAGTTTTTTATGTTAGTTACATACGAGGATATACGGAATGACGAGAGTATAAAGTGTTATATTACGGAGGCGGACAAGGCCTTGTCCGCTTTAGGATATACAGAACATTCATTCCCCCACGTGGTGAAAGCGGCGACGATGGCGGAGATGATTTTATTAACTTTGAATTACCCGAAGCGGACGGCCGAACTGGCCAAGATTGCCGGGTATATGCACGATATTGGCAATATCGTGAACCGGATTGACCATGCACAGAGTGGTGCGGTAATGGCATTCCGATTGCTGGACCGGATGGGGATGGACCCGGCGGAGATTGCAATGGTCATCAGTGCTATCGGTAATCATGACGAGAGTACGGCTGCTGCCGTGAATCCAATAGCTGCCGCCTTGATTTTGGCTGATAAAACGGATGTGCGGAGAAGTCGGGTGCGTAATCAAGATTTTGCGAGTTTTGATATTCATGACCGGGTGAATTATGCCGTGGAAGAATCCAAGATTTATTTTAATGAAGATCATTCGGCTATTATTTTGGATTTGAAGATTGATACTTCTATTTCGGCCGTGATGGATTATTTCGAAATCTTTTTGGGGCGGATGATGTTAAGTCGGAAGGCTGCCGAGTTTTTGAATATCAGTTTTGAACTGGTGATTAATGGTCAAAGGTTGTTGTAAATAAACCTTGTGATATTTTTCAAAACTTTTTGCGAGCGAAGTAACGGAATAAGCAATTGTGGTCGTGTGGAATATTATTATAAAATGTTTATATTTGCGAAAGAACAATGCTTTTCATTATGGCTATCGTATCGCATAAAGAGTTTAAGGCTTTCTTCGAGACTTTTTTTATTCCCGTTTACACGTTGATGCAACGCTACACGGGCGAGCGTGAATTGTCGAGAGATTTCACGCAGGAGGCATTCGTGAGAGTGTTCGAGCATCGGGGAGAGTTCGAGACGGAAGAGAATGCCAAAGCTTTCTTGTACACCGTAGCCCGTCGTATCTATCTGGATCATTGTAAGCATCAAAAGATAGAAAATCAGTACCAGAATCGGGTAAACGAGGAAGATCCCGAAGAATATGATTTTTTGAAGGAGGTTACTCAACAGGAGGTGTCCCGAATATTGTACGATGCTGTTGATAAGCTACCTTCACAGACACGTTCGATTATTTTATTGAACTTGAAAGGATTTAACAACACGGAAGTGGCAGAACGGTTAGGTGTTTCCGTGAATACAATTAAATCATTGAAAAAGAGTGCTTACGTGACGTTAAGAACCTTGCTGTCAAAGGATCTTTTGATGATTTTGTTCGTTTTAGTCGATAAATAATTTATTTTTACACTCACCCACTTTTTTTTCTCAATCGTCTTCTTAATAAACGCTAAATTTAAATCGTATGAATTTGCTAAGAAGACGTTTTAAAATTGCTCATTTGATTGCGGAAGAGTTTGCCGGGGTGATTACGAAAGAGAATCAAGCCCGGTTGGAGCAATGGCGTGTAGAAAACCCTGCCCATACGAAAGAATATGATGAGATCCGGATATATATCATGACGGAAAACGAGCGTAGGGAGAAAGAAAAACAAACAGTAAAGAATGAGTGGCGGAAATTTGAGCGTATTCATTTCAGAAAGTATGTTATTTGGAGAAGAATAGGCCGGTATGCGGCTATTATGGTGATGCCTTTATTGGTGTGCGGGTATTTCGTGTCTTCCGAGTGGAAATCCTCGGAAGTCACGATTGCTGACAACGTGGAAATTGTTCCGGGGACAGGAAGAGCCCAGTTAATTATGGCTGACGGAAGATTCTTGAAATTGGAACAAAAAGAAGATATGAAATTGGATTTACCCGGGGTAAAAGTAGTTGCGACGGGAAAGAAAATTGTTTACCGGGCAATAGAAGAAGAAACGAGTACCCCGAAGGTGGAGGAGTACAACACGTTGGTTGTACCTCGCGGGGGAGAGTATATGCTGGAATTGTCGGATGGGACGAAGGTGTGGTTGAATTCCGATTCCGAGTTGCGCTTTCCTGTTACGTTTGTCGGGGATAGGCGAAACGTGGAGATTGAAGGGGAGGCTTATTTTGAAGTAGCAAAGGATGAGGGGAAACCTTTTCACGTGTTGGCGAATGGGGCGGATATAAAAGTGTTGGGAACAAGTTTTAACGTGATGACTTACCGGGGACGTACGATTACGACTCTTGTCGAGGGTGAAGTTTGCTTGACGTATAAGGATGAATCAGTACTTATAGTACCGGATCGACAGGCCGAGGTGATCACGGAGACCGGAAAGATTTTGATGAGAGAGGTGGATGCAAGGAATTTCACGTTATGGAAAGATGGTGTGTTTTATTTCGAAAATGCGGCTTTGGAGACGATTGCCGAGCGTTTGTCACAATGGTATGATGTTAATATAATTTTTAATGATGAGGCATTGAAACAGTTGAGATATTCGGTTGAAATGAAACGCTATAATAATATTCAGGATTTACTAACTAAAATTGAAAAGACACAAAAAGTAAAGTTTCTAATTCAAGGAAAAAGTATTTATATCCGTAAATGGATGGAAGCCTACGATTTGCTAGAGTGAACTTTGGAAAGAAAATCCCTATAATAGGGGATTTAGAGAACAGATTTCAAAGGTTACTTTTGTCAAAATTTACTAGCATAATCGAATTCGAAAAATTGTAATGTAACTTTAAAATGATGCAAGCAGGTAATGTAGCCCCATTACCTGCCTACTAAGCTCATCATTAAATGAAATGTGAAACCTAAAAGCAAAAGTATGAAAAAAAATGACAACCCCAACAGCTTGAGGAGATTTAAGCTGTGGAGAAAATTGTTAATCGTGAAGTTGCTATGCGTGTGCTTGTTCTTGCAAAACACTGCTTTATCGGCGAGTGTTTACTCGCAAGAGTTAAAATTAACGTTGAAGGGGAATGATATTAGTCTGACCAATATCTTTTCCCAGATTCGGGAAAGTAGTGATTACACGTTTGTATATAATCTGGATGACATTCAAAATGTACGGGTGAAGTCTCTGGATGTGAAAGATGCATCTATCCGGGAGGTTTTGGACAAGTGCCTGAAAGGAACAGGATTTTCTTACGAGATCGAGGATCACGTGGTGATTATACGTCCGGATCGTCCGGCCAAGCAAGAGGTGAAAAAGGTGACCTTGAAGGGGATCGTGATGGATAAGGATTCGGTGCCGATAGCGGGAGTAACTGTCCTGTTAAAAGGTACTTATGTGGGAGTTACGACAGATATTGCAGGAAAATTTCAAATGGCTATTCCGGAACAGAATGAGGTGTTTTTGTTGTTTTCGTTTGTGGGGATGGAAACACAGGAAGTCAAGGTAATAGATTTCAAGAAACTGATTCGGGTCGTAATGAAGGAGAAAGTTGGGCAATTGGAGGAGGTGGTAATTACGGGATACGGGCAGACGACAACTCGTAGTTCGACGGGTTCTACAGCTAGTTTGGGACAAGAGGTTTTTGCAAATAAAGCGACGCCGACAGTGGATATGTTATTACAGGGACAGGTTGCCGGGGTGAGTGTAATGGCAATTTCCGGTCGACCGGGAGAGGCTGCCAAGGTCAGAATACGAGGAACGAATACAATCAGTGGGGATGCGGAACCTTTATGGGTGGTAGATGGGGTCCCTTTACAACAGAATGTGCCAAATATCTCGACGGGGCAGATTAAATCGGGTAATCTGAACGAGATTTTTGTTACAGGAATAGCCGGAATTAATCCGAATGACATTGAGAACGTGACGATATTAAAAGATGCTTCAGCTGCTGCAATTTACGGATCAAGAGCTGCGGGAGGTGTGATTGTGATTACGACAAAGAAAGGAAAAGCGGGAAAGATGAGGGTCAACTATTCGACCACTCTTTCTATTGGACTAAAACCGCAACGAGATCCGGGGTTAATGAATTCTTCCGAGAAAATGGCTTGGGAACAGGAATTATGGGATGAATTTTCTTCGGAATCTTTCGTGTATAATCAAGCGCAAACGGATCCACGGAAGAAAATACATAGTCCGGTGGTTGGTATTGTAGGAATGCTCCGGTCGGAGAAACTTGGTAAAGACGATAAACTTTGGCACGAGGATGATTTTGTGCCAATGAGCAAGGAAGAACAGGATGCTTATATTGCAAATTTGGCAAAACATTCGACGGATTGGTTTGACGTGTTGTTTCGTAATTCCTTCTCGATGAATCATCATCTTTCTTTTTCCGGGGGATCGAATCAATATACCTATTATGTTTCTTTGGGGGTTACGGATGATCGAGGATTAGTAAAAGAAACAGATTATCAACGTTATAACCTGAATGCAAAGGTTGATTTGAATCCATCTGATCGTTTGAATCTCGGTTTTGGTATCGATTTATCAAAACAAAAATCAGATAGCTATTCTATGACGGTAAGTCCTTTTGAATATGCCTATTTTGCAAATCCTTACGAAACATTATATAACCCGGACGGGAGTTATCGGTCAGATCGGACTTATTTCAATCTGGCAGGTATTAATGATGGTAATTTGAGTGATGGGGTACAGCCTCCTAGCGGGTTTAATATTATGCGGGAGATGAAGGAAACATCGAGTTCGGCTGATAATACAAGTGCTTCCGTGCGGATGAATCTTGGTTATGATATCATAGAAAAACTGAGAATTTCAGGATTGGTATCATACACGTATTATAACAATAAGGTGGATGATGTAAAAGGACGGGATACTTATGCCGCTTTTTTAGATAGACTTTATTTTGATGAGAATAATAGCGAGTGGATTCCTTATGGTTCTATCACACAGACCTCATCAGATGGTTCGAGCTACAATGTTCGGGGACAATTGGAATATCGGGATGTGTTCGGGGATGCTCATCAGGTAACTTTGTTGGGAGGGGCCGAGTTGAGGGGGGATAAGAGTGACCGAACTTATGCAAAACGTTTCGGGTATGATGACGTGACGGGTAATTCGGCTATGCCGGTGCATCCGAATCCTCAAGTGGAAGATGTGAAACGTTATGCTGATTTGATAGACCAACTTTCCGGAGAAGTGAGTTCTGAAAGCCGTTTTGCTTCATTCTATGCTTCTTTGGATTACAGTTATCTGGAGCGTTATTTGTTGAGTGTTACGTTCCGGACAGATGGTTCGAATAATTTTGGTAGTGACGAACAGTTTAATCCGACTTGGTCTTTAGGACTTGCATGGCATTTGGATGAGGAACGGTTTATGCATGGTTTGTATCCTATCGTGAGCCGTTTAACATTACGAGCTGCCATGGGATATACCGGGAATGTCGTGAAATCTGTCAATAAAGATCTGGTGTTGAATTACTCGACAACTTATTGGGATGGATTGAGGACCGGAAATATTAGTGCCGCTCCTAATCCTAAAGTGCGTTGGGAAAAGACAAAAGACATGAAGATTGCATTGGATTTCGGGTTATTCGACGAAAGAGTCAGTGGGTTGGTAGAGGCGTATTATCGGAAGAGTTCCGATGTTGTGTCAACAGTAGATGTTTTGTCTACAACCGGATTTTCCGGACAGGGATTTAATACTTCAGAGATAAAAAATAAAGGAATAGAAGGAACTTTGCGAGTGAAAGTGTTGAATGGTAAGGATTTTAAATTCACTCTAGCCGGAAACATAGCATGGAACCGTAATATTTTGTCGAAGTATAGCAAAAAGCGTGTAATAACGGACGGACGATATGAAGGTTTTCCATTGGAGTCTGTTTTTGCCGGACGTTACACGGGAATTGATGTGCGTGATGGTGTGTACACGTATGAGCTGAGACCGGATGCCCAGATTTATAAAGGGACGGATTTACAGGCCGTGGATAATTACCGGTATTATTTAGGAACTTCTGTTTCTCCGGTTACTGGTGGTTTTAACGTGGATTTTTCTTATAGGAATTTACGTTTGAATGTTGGTGGTGTTGTTTCTTCGGGGGCAAAATTGTTGAACATGGTGAATTCTCCGGCAAGCTACGAGATAATCACCTCTAACCGGACGGGAGAAACCCCTCAGACCGTGTATAGTGATCTGTACCGTAATCATTTGAATGTTTCGAAAGATATGGTGAATCGTTGGACAGAGGAAAAGGGAACCGGGGTGAAGTATCCGAGAATAATAGATTTTATGGGAGAGCGATTATTATTGGATCAATACAACGTGCATTCACAAGAAATCACGAAGGGGGCTTATCTGGAAAATGTTTCTTTTTTGAGAATAAAGAATATTTCGTTATTCTACGATCTACCGCAACATATCGTGAAATCTTTGGGATTGAATACGGTAGGGTTCTCTTTTACCATGAATAATTTCATCACGTTTACGAATTATTCCGGTATTGATCCGGAAACACCGGGTACGACTTACCCGATCACCCGCTCTATAACGTTAGGAATAAACGTGGGATTTTAAATGATTGAAATAGGATATTTAAATTTTAAGGATATGAGAAAGTCAAGTTTATATATTATCATCTCGCTCCTTTTCTGTAATCTTTCTTGTACGGAATATCTGGACGTGAAAAATAAGGGAGAGGTTATTCCGGAAACGGCAGAGGAGTTTTCAGCCTTACTACATAGGCATTTATACAGTATTGACGGGGCTGGAGAGTATGCTTTTTTCGGAGCTCCTTCGACGGCTGCTTCTTACGAGGCTTATACCGATAACTGGGATGCGGATTTGACAACCAAGTTGGATTTGCCGATTTACGTGGGGAGTGATATTAGTAGTTTGTCGTTCCGTTTTAAATCGTTGTATGAGGTTATTCGCGATTGTAATATCGTGATCGGGGAGTTGAAAGAGCGTGATACAGAGTTCGGTAAAAAATTATTGGCAACGGCTCACACGATTCGTGCCGTGTGCTACTACACTTTGATGCGCAATTATTGTGAACCGTATGACAAGAGTAATGCAACTAAGATGTTAGGGGTACCTATCGTGAAAGAGTTTGATATGGAAGGGAAGCCTGAACGTTCGGATTTGAAGGAAACAGCTGATTTTATTGTTGAAGATTTGGAGCAAGCAATTAGTCTGAACCAGACTGACGAGCATTATCGTTTTTACGTGGATGTTTCTAAAGCGTATTTGGCGAGAGTATATTTCTGGATGCAAGAGTGGGCATTGGCTGCAAGTATGGCTAAAGAAGTGTTGGACAAGTATCCGTTAATTAGCGGGGAAGCCTATAAGGAGATGATTCAAAGTGAGGTGAAACAGTTAGGAAACGTGTTGATACGTTCCGGAATATCCAAATCAGAAGGATACGTGTACACCGATATGCAGAAGACGAAAGGGCGTCCATTATCTTTGGAGTTTGTGAATTTGTTTGTAGAGAAGGAACGGGACATACGTTATACCTTTTCTTTTAACACGGAATTTGTGAACACCAAAATGTTAAAGACCTCCTTGCGAACGGCGGAAATGTGTCTGATCATGGCTGAGAGTTACGTTCATTCCGGAGATACGGAGAATGGTTTGAAGTATTTAAATCATCTGCGAGAGAACCGGATTACCGGATATACTCCATACACGGAATCAAATTTACCGGCTGTCGATCCCGCCGCGTTAGTCCAAGTGGATGCAGAAGGGAAACCTCTGACACCTTTGATGGCTGCAATATTGAATGAACGACGGAAGGAGCTTTATTTGGAAGGTGATCGTTGGTACGAGTTGAAACGGAACGGGCGACCGGAAAGATGGTGTGGGCATAGCGGGGTGAAATATGTTACGGCTAAATTCCTGTACACGTTCCCTATACCGAAGGAAGATATAGCATTGAACTCCGGGTTAATACAGAATCCGGGATATGAAACTTATTAATGTGTTGTATTTAAATCAGAATGAAAATGAGAACATTAAAATATACATTAGGATTGGGATTATTCGTGTTATTATTTGCAAGCTGTGATGATGTTGACGATACTCCCCCTCGATTGGTGGATATGAAGACCGAATTTGTACTGCCGGCACCTAGTCGTTTGACAAATGCTGAACGGGATATTATTCAGGCTAAAAGAGATGCTTACCAAGAAGCGATTGGAAATTAAGGAGTTTGAACGAATAAAAAGATATAGTTATGCGAAAGATTTTATTTGTTTTCTCGTTATTGATAGGGCTAAGTCTTATGGCGGCTTGCTCGGATGATGATAATAGTGATCCGAAGTTGAGTTTCGGACGCTCTATTTATATACTAAAAGCGGCAGAACCACTGGCCGTGGAATTAATGGTTTCGGAACCGGTGACGGAAGAAGTGAGAGTTCCTTTCACGATCGACGGTACTGCCGTGTTGGATGAGGATTACACGATTTCTGCCAACGAGTTTATTCTCCATCCCGGTGATGTGATTGATACGATTTGGGTGACTCCGAAGGAAAACGTGATCGGACAACGGGAGATTCGTTTGAGTTTACAGGAAGTTCCAAATTATCGTTTATGGAATAATCGTTGGGCGATTATCCCGGTGGAAACGAAAGATATTTTTACTTGTTCTTTTTCACAAACCACGATGGATTTGAAAAGTGAAATTGTTGTTTCGATGGGGTTAACCGTGAAAGGGGTTGATTATATGTATAAACGGGATGAAGTTCGGGTGCCTTTTGAAATAGACCCGGCATCTACGGCGGTAGAAGGCGAACATTACGAGATTGTTGGTGGTGGTCGGGAATTGGTACTGGGTATCATGAAGGCAACGGCCGACGTGACGATTCGTTTCTTGAAGAAAGAGGCCGGCAAGGACAAGGTGATTATTCGTTTGGTTGAAGGTGGACTTTTTGAGGGAGGAACGAATGCTTCCGTTACGGTTAATGTGAATGGACCGACTTTGTATGAGGACTTTGTAGGAACGTGGATTTCCCCGACGTTTATCAGTGGAGACTTTATTAAGGGAATGGTATGGGGACATCCTACAGACTGTGATAATCTTCCGGTAAATAATCTGTCTACGGATAAAATTGTTTTTGCGGCGGGTGCTACAAACACGTTAAATGTGGATGGTGTACAGGGAGACTTGGCTAGATACCTTCGGAATTGTGAGGTCGTGTATGTCGGAGAGGCTCCGGAACAACTATGGGATCAAGATGCCTATGGAGTTAAACGGGACGTGGTTACTTTGGAATTGAGTAAAGCAAATGTGAATTATTCGGTGACGAGTATAACAGAAAGAAAAGCGATTGTACTTGTACGCTTGTTGAGTAAAGGTAATGTGCTTGAATTCCGGGTAATTGATTATGAGCCGACAGATTTCTTGACAGGGACATACTATGATGAAACTCATCCAAGTTATGGAGAACCTAAAGAGTATCCTATGAGGGAGTTATATCCACTGGTATTCCGTTTCACGAAAGTTGAATAATGAGTTTATAAGGTTCATAAAGTTTGTAAGGTTTATAAAGTTTATGAACTCTCTACGGGAAGTTTTGTTCATGGCTGCTCTGGCTACCGAAGGCCGCCTATCACTTTATGAACCTTATAAACCTTACAAACTTTAGAACCTCTTTTAATGTCTTAATATAAAATTGAAAAGTATGAAAAAATGGATGCTAGTATTGTTCGTGGCACTTTTCGTGCTACCTTGTTCGCTGGATGCCGAGGCAGCCGGGCGGAAGAAGAAAGGTAAAAATGCCGTCACGGCTAAGGTGGCGGAGAAGGAGAGTGCTTATGACAAATTATTTCAGAAAAAGTCGTGCGAGACGGTGAAGAGTAATTTCATCACCTTGCATAAGGTGGATGGGAAATTATATTTCGAGATTCCGGTGAAATATCTGGGACGGGAAATGTTGTTTGCGTCCACGTTGACCTCGACTTCCAGTAATGATTTCTGTGACGTGGGTTACAAGCAAAATGACCCGTTACACGTGCGTTTCACGAAGATTGACAGTACGATCTACCTGAATGAAGTAAATGCTTTCGTGACCTCGAATCCGAAAGAACCTTCCCTGCGAAAGGCTATTGACAAGAACTTTGCGGATGCCGTGTTGTACTCGTACAAGATTGCAGCTTACACGCCGGACAGTACGGCCGTGGTGATTGATGTGACACCGATATTCACGACGGATATGAAAGAATTTGCCTTTCTTCCGACGACGATTATGGGATTGATCCAGTTGAATTCTGTCTTTAACAAAGATGGGGTTGCTTTAGGAGAAGTCAAGGCGTTTGATGATAACTTGAGCGTGAAGTCCATGTTATCTTATAAAGTATCGTTGAAATTCATGTCGTTCTCGTTCTTGGATAATATGCCGTTGACGGCCACGGTGACCCGTTCTCTATTGTTACTGCCGGAAGAGAAAATGCGTCCCCGGATTTCCGATTCACGGGTAGGCATTTTTATCACGAGTAAACAACACGTCTCCACGGAGAAGGATGGGATTCAAGATTACACGCTGGCCAACCGTTGGCGTATGGAGCCTAAAGATATGGCGGCTTTTCAGCGGGGGGAACTTGTGGAACCCGTGAAACCGATCGTGTTTTATATTGATGATGCTTTTCCGGAATTGTGGAAACAACCGATAAAGGAGGGTACGCTACGGTGGAATGAGGCTTTCGAGAAGATTGGGTTTAAGAATGCCGTGCAGGTACGTGATTTTCCGAAGGATGATCCTGAATTTGATCCGGATAACCTGAAATATTCCTGTATTCGTTATTTACCTTCTTCGACGGCAAATGCGATGGGACCGTCGTGGGTGGATCCAACGACCGGAGAAATTGTTAATGCCTCTGTTTTGGTCTATAACGACGTGATTCGTTTGATTAATAACTGGCGTTTCGTGCAGACGGCACAAATTGACCCGTCCGTGCGGGCAAAGAAGATGCCGGATGACATCGTGAAAGAATCCATCGCTTACGTGGTGGCTCACGAGGTGGGGCATTGCCTCGGTTTCATGCACAATATGTCGGCCTCTGCCGCTTACCCGGTGGATTCATTACGTTCCGCATCTTTCACCAACACGTATGGGACAACTCCTTGTATCATGGACTACGCCCGTTTTAATTACGTGGCTCAACCCGGAGACAAGGGCGTACGTTTGACCCCGCCGGATTTGGGTATATATGATTGTTTCCTAGTGAAATGGAACTATCAGCCCTTACCACAGGTGAATGATGAATGGGAAGAGCAAGCAATTCTTGAAAGTTGGGTGGACGAGAAAGCCGGAGACCCTCGCTATCGGTATGGAAGGCAACAGATTTATTCCCGTTATGATCCGAGTGCTATTGAAGAGGACTTGGGAGATGATCCGATGAAAGCCGGGGAGTACGGGATAAAGAATTTGAAATATATCTTGTCTAATCTCGGAGAATGGGTAAATGACGATGCGGATTTCACGCACCGGGAAGAGCTTTACAAACAGTTGGCAAATCAATACTATCGTTATATCATGAACGTGATGTATAACGTGGGTGGTATCTACCTGACGGAAGTGAAAGACGGTACGAAGGGACAGCGTCATGAGCCGGTTTCAAAGGAAAAACAACAGGCTTCTTTGGCGTGGATACTGAAAGAGTTCAAGTCTTCGGATTGGCTGAGCAAGACGGATTTGAAAAAGAATTTCGCCATGGGAGTGGACATGACTCCGGTACTGCAAAAAAGAATACTGGACCAGTTGGAACGTTTGACCGGAAATATTATTTTGTCGTCTCATCTCGCATCTAATCCGTACACGATTCAGGAATTCCTGACAGACTTGTATAATGGTGCGTTTGAAAACACGGTGAAAGGACGGGCTTTGACGGATGCCGACAAGATGCTGCAACAATTTATCGTGGATGTTTCCGCCAGTTCGTTGAAAGAGGCCGGAGGGGGAGCGTTGCGGATGTTGACGGATGCGGCTTATATGCCTTCCGTGGAAGAGATTGCGGCCTACGGTTTGGATGAAACCGGATTGATTAACAAGTATCTTGATCAGTTCCGACAAGTGGAGCAAGAACGTGGTCCCGGCTACGTGGCACAACAGATGGCATTAAATGAATTTGGTTATGGATACGGTTTCGTGCGGAAAGTGAATACCGGAGAGATTGATAATTCTAAAGTGTACTTGCAGGATATGGCTTTGAAGGCTCAACGGCTTTTGAATTCCAAGATTGCGGGGGCGACAGGTGACACGAAGATTCACTACCAATCGTTGTTGATGAAGTTGAATAAGTCTTTGAAGGATAGTAAATGATGAACGGGACTGTCCGATAAGTCAATTCTTAAATAACTACCCCTTCTAACTCCCCCTTGCACAGGGGGAGTTGGTGGGGGTAGTCAGTAAATCCCAAACAGGACTTTGAGGTTAACCTCTTTTTATGATTCTAAACTCTCGTAGAAGAATTTCCAAAGTGTATCATTCATAGGTGGGGGAGCGACGATCGTGATCTTTTCCTGTTTCACCGGGTGAGTGAATGTGATGGACCGGGCGTGAAGACTGATTCCACCTCCCTCGTTGGAACGGGGGAAACCGTATTTCAAGTCCCCTTTGATCGGGCAGCCGATCTTTGCCAACTGGCAACGAATCTGGTGATGGCGTCCCGTGCAAAGTTTTACTTCCAATAAATAGTAACGTTGTCCGCATCCCAATAATTTATACTCAAGGATGGCCTCTTTCGCTCCACTTTTGGGTTTATTGTAAGCATAGGATTTATTCTTTTCAGCATCCCGCACCATGTAGTGGGTTAGTTTGGCATGATCTTCTTCGGGAAGATTGCCCACAATCGCCCAGTATATTTTGGTGATCTCCTGATCGTGTTCTTGAAACATTTTGTTCAGCCTTACCAGTGCCTTACTGGTTTTGGCGAACAATACGACTCCACTAACCGGGCGGTCCACCCGATGAGGAATTCCGAGGTAAACATCCCCCGGTTTGTTGTACTTTTCTTTGATGTATGCCTTAACACGCTCACTGAGAGGTTCGTCTCCCGTCTGGTCTGCCTGCACAATATCGGAAACCTTTTTGTTGATAGCGATAATGTGGTTATCCTCGTATAATATCTCCAGATTCTTCATGTATTTTTGATTTATGATTTACGATTTATGATTCATGATTTTTAATCTAAAATCTAAAATCATAAAATCTAAAATTTTAATATTGTTCTCTCTCGTTCGGGAAGTTACCGCTTTTTACATCGTTGATGTAATTACCCACGGCTCCTGTCATTTCAGCATATAAGTTGTGGTAACGACGTAAGAAACGGGGAGAAAATTCCTGATTGATTCCCAGCATATCGTGAATCACGAGAACCTGTCCGTCAACGCCACCCCCGGCGCCGATTCCGATGATCGGGATGGTTAGTTCTTTGGCAACTTGGGCAGCCAGTTTTGCCGGAATCTTTTCCAGCACGATGGCAAAACATCCGGCCTCTTCCAAAAGGTGGGCATCTTCGATCAGCTTTTTAGCCTCCGCATCTTCTTGGGCGCGTACCACGTAAGTACCGAATTTATGGATACTTTGCGGGGTCAGTCCGAGGTGTCCCATAACCGGGATTCCGGCTGACAGGATACGTGTTACGGATTCAACGACTTCTCGTCCACCTTCCAGTTTCACGGCGTCGGCACTCGTTTCCTTCATGATACGGATTGCCGAGCAAAGTGCTTCTTTACTGTTTCCTTGGTAGCTACCGAAAGGTAGATCCACGACAACCAGCGCGCGATCTACACCTCTCACCACGGATGCCCCGTGATAGATCATTTGATCCAGCGTGATCGGCAGAGTCGTTTCGTTTCCGGCCATCACGTTAGAGGCAGAGTCTCCCACTAGAATCACATCGATCCCGGCATTGTCAATAATTTGGGCCATCGAGAAATCGTAGGCCGTTAACATACTTATCTTTTCCCCCTTGAGTTTCATTTCTGATAACACGTGGGTGGTTACTCTTTTTACTTTCTTTTGAACAGACATAGTAATAATGATTTACGAATCCTCGGTATGATTACTTGGATTCGGGTTCTTGAAATGTTCCGATAAGGGTTTGCGACCCCGTTACTTTTTGGCCGAGTTTCACGTCAATTTTAGTTCCTAACGGTAGGTACAAATCTACCCGGGAACCGAATTTAATGAATCCGGCATGTTCGTTCTGGCGGGCTTTCCCCCCGACCGGAGCGTATGAAACAATACGTTTAGCCATGGCTCCGGCAATCTGTCGCATCACGATTTCTTGTCCGTTGGTTGCCTCAATAGCAATGGTTGTTCTTTCGTTTTCCGTGGAAGACTTGGGCAGGTAAGCCGCCATGTATCTTCCTTGGTGATATTTGAAAAATTTGATTATTCCGTTGATAGGAAACCAGTTAATATGAACATTGAAGATGTTCATGAAAATGGAAACCTGAATACATTGTTTTTTCAGGTATTCAGGTTCGAAGGTTTCTTCCACGACCACGATTTTCCCGTCGGCAGGGGCGAGGATCGTGTTATCCTTCACGACAATGTGCCTGTTGGGGAAACGGAAAAAGTTTACCATCAAGAGGTACAAAATTCCGCTGACGATCAGTACCGCCCGGAAAACAATGATATTAGGGATGAAGGCATACACGAGTACATTGATGAAAGCAAAGAGTACGAATGCTTTGAACAATAATATATGACCTGCTTTATGTATCTTCATATTAATTTCGTTACGTTAGTAAAACAGCGGGCAAAGTTAATACATGAATTCCATATAAACAAAAATAGCGGGAATTGTGAATATGATTGCATCGAATCTGTCCAAGATGCCCCCGTGGCCCGGTAGTATGTTGCCGGAGTCCTTGATCTCGATGCTACGTTTAAACAGGGATTCCAGTAAATCCCCGTATATCCCGAAAACAGCCACGATACACGAAATAATGGCCGTGTCCCGGATCGTGTACCCCTCGATATAGGGCGACACGCACAAACCGACGATAATGGTCATTAGTCCCCCGCCAATGGCTCCTTCCCATGATTTCTTGGGCGATATTCTGGGGAAAAGTTTATGTTTCCCGAATAATGAGCCGGAGAGGTAAGCGAAGGTATCGTTAACCCACACGAGCAAGAACGGGAAAAAGATGATTTCCGGCATCCATTTCCCCGAGGTCATGTAGGGTAGGTATATTAGCAACGTGAAAGGTAAACTGATGTATAACAAGGCGTAGTAGGAGAAGGCTATGTTCTGGAACCCGTTTCCCTTTTTCCGATAGAGTTCACAGATAGACATGATGAAGGTCAACAGGAAAAAATAGAGATAGCCATCCTTGTAATTGATGTAATTATGCAAAAATCCAACGGTGAAAAGAATGCTACCGCAAAGGATGCAGAAGAACAGGTTCACGTGGATGTTCATGTGTTTCGCCATCCGGCTGAATTCCATCAGGCCAAGAATGTTGATGATAAAGAACAGGATATAAAAACAAATGGGGTGTATGAAAATACACCCTGTTAGTACTATGACAAACAGCAAGCCGCTGATTGCTCGTTTTAAAAAATTACTCACGATCATAATAGTCTTTAATAACTTTCTTGGCTTCTTCTTGGTCATCCCGGCTGACCATCACGCTGATGTCACCAAAGGTTTGGTAAGAAGAATCTTTTTGATTCAAAATCACGGCTGGGATTCCCGCCTCGTCCAGTAGATCTTTCACGATCCCTGCTTCGAGTTCGCTCGTTGTTGTGAAAACAGATACCCAATTTTCCATAGTCGTCGGTTTTAAGTTTATACTGTTTTTTCCTGTCGGGAATCCTTCCGCCTTGCCGTTACAATTCTTCCGGCTGTTGTGTCTCCTCTTCTTCTGTCCACGGACGTTTCCCGAGAATATTTTCCAAGTCATCACTAAAGATAACTTCACGTTCGATCAGCAATTCCGCCACCTGACGGTGTTGTTCCCTGTGATCGCTCAATAACTGTTTGGCTCGCTCGTAAGCGGCTGAAACCATATCTTTTACCTCGGCATCAATCAATTCTGCAGTCTTCTCGGAATAGGGCTTGGTAAAGCTGAAATCGCTCTGGCCCGTGGAGTCATAATAACTCAACATTCCCACCTTGTCACTCATTCCGTAGATGGATACCATGGCGTAAGCCTGTTTCGTGGCACGTTCGAGGTCATTTTGCGCACCCGTGGATATTTCCCCGAACACGATTTCTTCGGCGGCCCGTCCACCCAGCACGGAACACATCTGATCCAGTAATTGGTCTTTCGTGGTAATCTGGCGTTCCTGCGGCAAGTACCAAGCGGCACCCAAGGCTTTTCCTCGCGGCACGATGGTCACTTTTAAAAGTGGGTGTGCGTGTTGCAATAACCACGACACGGTGGCATGTCCGGCTTCGTGATAAGCAATCGCTTTCTTTTCGCTCGGTTTGATGACTTTACTACGGTTTTCAAGTCCGCCCACGATACGATCGATTGAATCCAAGAAATCCTGTTTTTCCACGGCCGATTTATTTTTCCGGGCAGCGATCAGCGCGGCCTCGTTTGCCACGTTGGCGATGTCCGCACCGGAGAATCCCGGGGTTTGTTTTGCCAAAAAGGCATAGTCAATATCTTCGGCGAGTTTCAACGGTTTCAAGTGAACTTTGAAAATCTCTTCCCGGTCTTTTAATTCCGGAAGGTCCACGTATATCTGGCGGTCGAAACGTCCGGCACGCAACAAAGCGCTATCCAAGATGTCTGCCCGGTTCGTGGCTGCCAGTATGATCACACCCGAATTGGTTTCGAAACCGTCCATTTCGGTCAATAACTGGTTCAGCGTGTTTTCGCGTTCATCATTGGCTCCCATGTTCGGGTTTTTCCCTCTGGCCCGACCGATAGCGTCGATCTCGTCAATAAAGATGATACAGGGGGCTTTTTCTTTGGCCTGTTTGAACAAGTCGCGTACGCGGGAAGCTCCCACACCGACGAACATCTCCACGAAGTCCGATCCCGACATGGAGAAGAACGGTACGTTTGCCTCTCCTGCCATGGCTTTTGCCATCAAAGTTTTACCGGTTCCCGGAGGGCCAACCAGCAAGGCTCCCTTCGGAATTTTACCTCCCAGCTTGGTGTATTTATCCGGGGATTTGAGGAAAGACACAATCTCTTCCACCTCTTGTTTGGCCTCGGCTAACCCGGCAACATCTTTGAAGGTAATTTTTATGTTGGATTCTTTGTCAAACAATTTCGCTTTGGATTTCCCGACATTGAAAATGCCGCCACCGCCACCACCTCCGCCGGCTCCCTTGCTCATGCGGCGCATGAAGAATATCCAGATTCCCACGAATATGGCGATGGGCAGGAATAGTGTAATGACTTCTCCCCACCAGTTGAAATCGTCTTTATAGTCAATGAACACGTCGGATGCCTCTTCCGGGTACTCCTTCTGTGCATCCTGTAAATTCTTTTCAAATTGCTCCAGAGTTCCGAAAGGTACGTAGTATTGCGGACCTATACTTTTCTGGTTAAATCCTTTTGCTACAAGGTCGCTGTGGGTTTCCACTTTCTCCGGTTTCAGAGTGATTTCGGCTTTACCGCCATTTCTGACGATGTAAATATCCTTTACCTCACCTTTCGCTAAAAGGTCTGTTTTAAACTTCTGCCACGAGATCCGTTCAGGATTCGAAGGCATGCTGAAAAATTGAATCCCGATAATGAAAGCGGCAATGATGATAAACGACCAGTAGCCACCGAATTTCGGGCCTTTATTGTTTTTCCCACCGACAGGGGGGAAGTTGAAACTATCCTTTTTGTTATTTTCTGCCATATTTAATTTTAATTTTCTTCTACATTCGTTATTTCCGCGTCAGCCCAAAAATCTTCAAGTTGATAATAATCTCGTTGTTCTTTTTGAAATATATGTACAACCACATTTCCGTAATCCAACACCACCCACTGGGCTTGTTGTTCTCCTTCCACGTGCAATGGTTTTTCTCCCAATTTCTCGTTGACTTCGTCGTAGACAAAGTCTGTAAGACTGGCCACGTGCGTGTTGGAAGTTCCATGACATATTACGAAAAAACTACAGAAACAGTTCTCAATTCTTCTCAAATCAATTTTTACAATATCAACAGCTTTATTTTCGTTCAGCGTTTTAATAATTTGTTCCACTAATTTTTCTGCTCCACTCATTCTTTAAAAACTAATTTCTAATTAAGGTACAAATATACATTTTAATATTTAATCCAAACGTGTTTTACGGGTACACTTCACTGTTTTTTATACAAAAAACGTACCTGTAATTTGTGTTTCCAGTTATTATGACGAATTGGCATAAAATAAGTTCGGTTTTTGTCCCGTTTTTTATGGCAAAGGATGAACTCCCGGGTGGTTTATTTTTCTTAATTAGTTTGTATTGTAATTATTTCAGGGCTTTGAGGGCGATTTTTCGACAATGCCGGAAATCTTTTTCCTGCAAGGGGGATTTTTTCGTACCGCCTCTCTCGACGGTGGCGATGATCTTGAATCCGCTCCATTTGAGAATTTCCTTTAGTGCTTTGACGGTTCCTCTCGTTTGGTTGAAAAGTATATTGAACGGGTAAGGAGTCGTGCAGGTACTCACGATGATGGCTTTTTTCCCCTTGTGTAGCGGTTGGGGAATCCCTTTCGGGCTTTCGCCCATCATCCCGTAAACGATGCGGTCGAACAGGATTTTTAATTCTCCCGGCAAGTTTCCCCAGTAACACGGGGCGCCGATAACCAGCACGTCGCACGAGTTTATTAACCGGAGCGTGCTTTGAGCCCCGTCTTCCGGGAGAACACAAGCTAAGTTTTTCCTGCAACTCATGCACCCGTTGCATGGTCTTACCTGTAAATCGTGAACATGTACGGCTGAAACGTTCGCTCCCTGTTTTTCAGTTTCTTCTTTTATGGCCTCCAACATTTTCGAGATGTTCCCGTTTTTCCGGGGGCTTCCGTTTATAATCAGTATTTTCTGCATGAGATCGTTAATGGTGAATTTGTGATCATCCAAAATTAGCTATTTATTTTTACTAGGAAAGATATTGATTGTGTAAAAAATGAATATCCTTTTTTAAAGGTAATAATATACCATTGTACGGGATAGGTCTGGGGGGTAGGTACGGGGTGATCTATTATTAATTGTGTGTTGCATGTTGAAGTAGGAATAGGGTGTATGTTATCTTTGTATAAATCCTGTTAAAATGGCGGCTATAATCGGGCGATAAGGCGGCGATGATCGGGCGAAGGCGCCTAACAGGCAGGCAACAGTCTGGTAACAGTGAGGCAATTCGGGTAGGAACGGCAAGTAAAACGATTATTTTAGTGTAGGAAAAAAGTTGGAAACGTGATGGAATCTGAAATTATTACTATATTTGGAATGGCGGAAATAAATCCGGTACGTGAAGACATCGGGAGATGGTTTTTGCTGCTAATGGATTGAATAATACTAGTTTATCTTCTTGCATAAGGAGATAGGTCCGATAGAAAAAAGAATGATTAAGAGTTAAGAAAATTAAATATTAGTTCAAAAGAGATGGAAAAATATCTGATACCGTTAGTGCCGGGACCTGTTGCTGTCCCTCAGGAGATTTTGAAAGTTGCTGCCACGAATTTCGGGTCTGCCGATTTTGAGCCGGAGTATTTGGCTTTGTATAAAGATACGGAAAAATTGTTGCAGAAGATGATGGAAACCCGTAACCGGGTGGTGATTCAGACGGGAGAAGGTATGTTGGTGTTGTGGACGGCTTTAAAAAGCACGTTGAAACCGGGAGATCGGGTGCTGGTGCTTTCTACCGGGTTGTTCGGCGAGGGATTCGGCGATATGGCCAAGGCGCTGGGATGCGAGATTCGGGTGCTGGATTTCGGTTATGATGAGACGATTCATGACTTTGATGCCGTGGAAAAAGCGATCGTGGAGTTCAAGCCGAAGATGATCACGATGGTGCAGAACGAAACACCTAGTGGAACGACGAACCCGGTCAAGGAAATCGGTGATTTGAAAGTGAAACACGGGGTACCGTTGCTTTGCGTGGACATCGTTTCCGGTCTGGGGGGAACCCCGATACACGTGGACGATTGGCATGTGGATTTCGCCTTGGGTGGTTCGCAAAAGTGTCTCTCGGCCCCGGCTAATATGTCATTCCTTTCCGTGAGTGAAGAGGCATGGAAGATCGTGGCGGAGGTGAATTACGCTGGATACGAGGCCTTGTTGCCTTTCCGGAATGTAACCGAAACCGGGTATTTCCCGTACACGCCCTACTGGCAGGGAACAGCCCAGTTGCATAAGGCTTGCGAGTTGATTTTCGAGGAAGGGGTGGAGAGTTGCATTGCCCGTCACGAGAAGGTGGCTGCTTACTGCCGTGAACGGATTAAAGAGATGGGATTGAAGATATACCCCGTGGAAGGAGCCGTGTGTTCCCCGACGGTGACTGCGGTTTACGTGCCGGAACACATGACTTGGGAACGTCTGGATTCGGAATTGAGAGTGCAGGGTATGGTCGTGGGAGGCAATTATGGTAAACTGGCCGGGAAAGTATTCCGGATCGGTCACATGGGTTCTCAAGCGAATATCAACCTGATCAAGGAGGCAATGGATATACTGGAAACAGTAGTTCATGATATTTAAAATTTAAGGTATAAATTATGGGAGATTTTGACGGAGAAAGGAAAGATTTACCGAATGCCACGGCAGCGCTTGTTTTAGGAGCGCTGTCGTTGGTGTTTTGCTGGTGCTACGGGATCATCGGGTTGGTACTCGGTATTCTGGCGGTGGTACTGGCCTCGGCGCCCCGCAAGGCTTATCTGGAAAACCCGGAGCGATTCACGGAAGTATCCTATAAGAACTTGAACGCCGGGAGAATATGTGGCATCATCGGGATTTGTATCGGTGCGATCATCCTGTTGGCCGTTATCCTTGTGGTTGTTTTTGCTGTATATACTTCGGTAAAACCTCATTTGCTCAACACGATAAATGTATGAATTGAGCATCTGGACGTGGCTGGAGAGGCATCAACTGCCTTGCTTGGTTAAAGACACCTTCGGGATCGAGTGTCCCGGATGTGGATTCCAGACTGCGGTGTTATTGCTCTTGAAAGGAGAGTTGTGGGAGTCCGTGAAAATCTATCCGGGGTTGATCCCCTTGATCGTGTTTATCGGCCTTGCCATGGTGCATTTTGTGGGGGTGAAAAAAATTACTCCCGGGGGAATAAAATTTGCAGGTTTTGTTTGTTTGCTAATAATTTTAATTTCATATTTGCTTAAATTAATAATTCATTAAAATTACGACCATGGAGATAATGGAAATGAAGAAAAAGGATCTTCCTAACGCGACGGCGGTGTTGGTTTTAGGGATTTTGTCTCTGGTATTTTGCTGGTGTTACGGGTTCGTGGGATTAGTGCTGGGAATCTTGGCGGTAGCCATTGCTTCCGGGCCCCGGAGGGCTTATCTGGAACATCCGGAAGAGTACACGGAGGCTTCCTACAAGAATCTTAGTGCCGGACGGGTTTGTGGTATTGTTGGAATCTGCGTGGCGTTGGCTGTTGTCGCTTTCGTGATTTTAATGATATTAGGTGTAACGGCGCTGGGCGTCGGGTCAGCATTGATGCTAGGTTAAAATAAAATAACATATGGACTACAGATTTGAAATCAGTTTACCGACTAGTTCGGATTTTAGATGTGAGATTGCTGTTGGTGGAGAACAGACGTTTCAACAATTTCACGATAAAATAGTTGAGACGTTGAATTATGACAGCTCTCAAATGGCATCTTTTTTCACGCTCGACCGGATGGGAAACCGGGTGAAAGAAATTGCATTGATGGATATGACGACAGAGGACGAGGAAAATGAAACGCTCGTCATGGACAACACGAAAATCAGTGACATCATTAAACCGGGGTGTCTTGAATTAGAGTACGTGTATGATTTCTTCTCTAACAAATATTTTAAGGTAGAGTATGCCGGGGAATATATCCGTGACTCTTCCGACGTGATGCCGGTATGCGTGGCTTGTGAGGGGGATATTCCGGAACAATTCTCTTACGAGGATGGGAATGCTGATTGGGAGTTTGACAAGCCGGAGGAAGAGTACGAGGGGGATTATGACGATAGTTTCATGGAAGAGTTCGGCAATGGGGATTATGACGACGAGGATCGCCAAGACCGGGGTGGTGATGATGAGTACTATCGTGACGAACGCTACGAGAGTTTGGATGATTATATAGATAGACTTTAATTATTTTGGATTTTAGATTTTAAATTTTAGATTCCAGCCGGACAAGGTTTATTTTTTTAATTTAAAATCTAAAATCATTAAATCGAAAATTTGCATGGGGACGTTAATCGTATTGCTTGGACCGACAGGAGTGGGGAAAACAGATTTGAGTATTGAGCTGGCCAAGATGTACGAGACGTCGATTATTTCATGTGATTCCCGACAGATTTACAAGGAAATGTATATAGGAACTGCCGTGCCGGAGCGAGAGCAACTGGAGGCAGTTCCTCATTTTTTTATACAAACAGAGTCTGTCCGGAATTATTTTAATTGTTGGGAGTTCGAGCAACAAGCACTTCGGAAAATCCGGGAGTTGTTCGAGACGAAAGAGGTGGTGATCATGGCGGGTGGTTCCATGATGTACATTGACGCCGTGTGTAAAGGTATTGACGAGATGCCCACGATTGACGAGGAAGTGCGTCTTTCCGTGAAAGAGATGTTTGAACGGGATGGAATCGAGGCGTTGCGGATGTTGTTGAAAAGGTTGGATCCCGTGTCATATACCACGGTGGATTTGAAGAATGCCAAACGGATCATGCACGCTTTGGAAGTTTGCCTGATGACTGGAAAGCCTTATTCTTCTTTTTTGACCGGGAGCGTGAAGGAGCGGGAGTTTGACATCGTGAAGATCGGGTTGAACCGGGAAAGGGAAGAATTGTTCGACCGGATTAATCGCCGGGTAGATCAGATGGTGGAGGCCGGAATGGAGGAGGAGGCTCGTGAACTTTATCCTTTGCGCTATTTGAATGCCTTGAACACGGTAGGGTACAAGGAGTGGTTTGATTTTTTTGACGGCAAGTTTGACAGGGAAGAGGCTATCCGGCTAATCAAACGAAATACCCGCCGATATGCAAAAAAGCAACTTACTTGGTATCGCAATGACTCTGATATTCATTGGTTCCATCCGGATCAAAAAGATGAAATCAAACGATTTCTTTTAAGTTTTGTTGATTTTAAATTTTAAATTCCAACCGCACAAGGGCGACGCTTCTTAATTTCCTACTTTCAACTTTTATCTTTTAGTTTTTAACTTTTAGTTTTCTCTGGGAATACCATCTTGAAATTGAGATATTTTTCATTTTCAATTTTCAATTCTCCATTTTCAATTATTTAGTCCGTCATGTATTGTTTCGAGCGATTTTCTTCCACTCGTTTTGGAGGCATGATCAAGATGAGTAGGGAACCTAGGATGATGATGCAGGCCAAGATGTAATCTCTCGTGTCCAAGTCGGGACGCAAGTCGATGGAGTAGACTGCAATCCATGCCTCCAGACCGAAGGTTAGCATGGGCTGGAAGGCCCGGAAGGTCATGAAGGTTTCGGCAGTTGCCGTTTGCAGGGTGGCGTAGTATAGGTACGTGGAGAGTGAGGTGAGTAGGAAACCTGTCACGCAGGCGGCAATAATCGTCATCGGGTGGAATATCTCGGTGAGCTTAGGCAGGTAGAGCATTGAAAACGGGATGGCCATAAGTTCCTTGGCAAAATAGTGTTCCACGAGGGCGATCAGGATCAAGAAAAGTATGACCGACGTGCCACCCCAGAACATGGTGAAGCCGGAGATCCCGCATTTTTGGCGTACGGAGGTGTTGGGACTGGCGATAGTGGTTTTTTCGACCACGATGGCTCGTGTACAGCTTGCCAGAACTGCTAGGGAGACGAGAATGGAGACCCGTAGTTGTATGGCTTCCGGGAGGGTACGGATAAACAGGATAATACCGACCGTGATCACGAGCATCCCCACGATGTCACTGCTGTGGGGTTTTCTCTTGAAAAAGATGTAGGCCAGTATGGCCGTCACGACAACTTCTATGTTGATTAACAAGCTGGTTTCGGTACTGGTGATGTACAGGTAAACCGCGGCTAGAAAGAAATTCCGGAATATTTGCAGTAACGTGTACAGCCATGAATAACCGACACCGGCTTTCCAGCCTTCTGCAGTTACAGGTTTTCGGATAAGTAATAGCGCGACTCCCCCGGCAAAAATCTGCATGGAGGCGAACACGAGGATGTTGGCCTCGTAGTTTAACAGGCAAAAACGGGTGATGACACTGATAACCGACCATGTTATAACTGATAGTAAGGCATATAAAGCACCTATTTTCATATTCTATTTTGTTGTTTCTCTCCGGATATAACGATTCGATGGGGAAAAGGTTTTTTGTCAAAATAAAATATACCTTTGTTTTAGTATTTATAACAACATGATACAGGAATGATTGAGATATGGTAGAATCGGAAACTAGAAAAGAGGAGTACACGATTCCTTTACGGGAGTTTTTTGATAAGGGAATGACAAGGGAGGTCGCTTGCAGGATAGGACGTTTGAGGGCGTTGAGGCGGGCTATTACCGGACAGATGGAAGAGATAAATGCGGCTTTGTGGAGTGATTTGAGAAAGTCGGGGGGAGAGGCTTACCTGACGGAGATCGGTATGGTGTTGGGGGAGATTGATTATCACGTGAAACATTTGAGACGGTGGGTGAAACCCCGACGATTGGCAACCCCGTTGGCTTTTTGGCCCTCGAAAAGCCGGATCATGTACGAGCCGTATGGTGTTGTGTTGATCATCGCCCCTTGGAATTACCCGTTTCAATTATTGTTGGAACCTTTAATTGGTGCCATCTCTGCCGGGAATTGTGTTGTGTTGAAACCGTCTCCTTTTGCCCCGGCAACGGCGGAGGTTATAAAGAAAATTGTTGCGGCGGTTTTTGAACCCGGTCATGTCGCCGTGTTTGATGGAGAAGGGGATGTGGTGGAGCAATTGTTGAAAGAGCGTTTTGATTATATTTTTTTCACGGGAGGACCCCGTTTCGGACAGCATGTTATGGAAATGGCGGCGAAACATTTAACCCCGGTAACTTTAGAGTTGGGCGGGAAAAGTCCTTGTATTGTGGGGCGTGGTGCGAACGTGGAGATTGCGGCTCCTCGTACGGCTTTGGGGAAGGTTTTTAAATCCCACCTCACCC
>OBWV01000133.1_pt1 | contig 90788 bp, 70 predicted proteins | sample 1495351 | NCBI WGS metagenome assembly OBWV01 (sample SAMEA2580122, study PRJEB22360) | human gut metagenome | biome: human gut; feature: human-associated habitat; material: faeces | place: Denmark | collected 2008/2010 | reverse complement strand
GGACTCGAACCCGCGACCCTAACCTTGGCAAGGTTATGCTCTACCAACTGAGCTATTTTCGCATGATTGCTTGCAAAATTTTCTAGGAACGCTTTCCTTTTTTGCGATTGCAAATATAGAGCATTTTTTGTTTTCAGCAAAGGGTTTGATAAGAAAATGCAAAGGATTTTTTAAATTCATTTCTTGAAAACTGTTTTTCATGCAGTTACTAAAGGGGAAAAGAGGTGAATGTTGGGGAACGGGAGGGCGAATGGGGGCTAGTGGAGATGTGATTTTGCGATTTTTTTTTAGAAATGGGTTGTTCTCGGGTGTAGAATGATTATATTTGTCAAGTTTTTAAGACAGAAAAAATGTCGCGGACAGAAAGTAGAAAGGGAAAAAGTGCTTATTTTGTTCCCACAATCAGTATTTCTCTGGTATTGATTGTGGTCGGTATGCTTGTATTTATTTTGTTGAATGCCCGGGCGATTTCGGATCATGTGAAACGGAATATCGGTTTTGCCGTGATCGTGAAGGATAACACGAATGAGGCGGAGATTAAGCGGGTGCAAAAGATTCTGGATACCCAACCTTACGTTTACACTTCGAAGTATATTACTAAAGAACAGGCGGCGAAGTCTTTCAAGAAAGAGATGGGAGAGGATTTTGAGCGGATATTGGGTGCCAACCCTTTGTTGCCTTCCATCGAGATCAAGCTGAACCCGGCATATGCGAATAACGATTCGCTGGCGATGATAGAGAAAGGATTGGCAAGATTTGATATTATCCACGAGGTGTATTACCAGAAATCCATGATCGAGAGTATTAACGAGAACATACGGCGGATTACGATTATCTTTTTGATTGTCGGGGCGGTGTTGGTGTTGATTTCGTTCACGTTGATTCGTAACATGATTCATTTGGCGGTTTACTCGCAGCGACTGTTGATCAAGACGATGCAGTTGGTGGGGGCCACGCCGTTTTTTATATGCAAACCTTTCGTGTACGGGAGTATGTGGCGAGGGTTCTTCGGGGCTTTGATTGCTAACTTGGTGTTGCTGGGTGCGATATTTTTTGTACAGGAGAACGTGGGGAACGTGATTAATATCATGCGGCAGGACGTGATCTTGTTGATGGTGGGTTTTGTGATCCTTTCCGGGGTAGTGTTGTCATTTTTCTCGGCTTGGTTCTCGGTACGTCGTTATTTGCGGCGGGATTTGAATGATTTATACGTGTAAATAAAAATATATGGCAAGAATTTTAAACGAAAAGAAAGACGGTTTTCCTATACCGAAGGATAATTACAAGATGATCCTGATCGGTTTCGGGATCGTTATAGTGGGTTTCCTCTTGATGATGGGAGGGGGAGCGGATTCGCCCGATACATTTAATTATGACATTTTTAGTTTTCGCCGGATCACGTTAGCGCCTATCGTGGTGTTATTCGGTTTCGGTTTCGTTTTCTGGGGTATCATGCGAAAACCCAAAACGAAGGGAGAGGAGAAAAATTAAATATTAATGTAATTGAATATTGACGTGCGTGCATTCTCAATTTTCAATTCTCAATTTTCAATTCATAGATGGAGTGGTTTGAGGCATTGGTGCTTGGTATCATCCAAGGACTTACAGAATTTTTGCCGGTGAGTAGTTCCGGGCATTTACAGATTTTTAGCGCTCTTTTCGGGTTAGAAGGAGAGGAGAATTTAACGTTTGCCGTGGCGGTTCACGCCGCAACGGTTTGTAGTACGATCGTGATTTTGTGGAAGGAAGTGTCCGTGTTGTTCAAGGGCTTTTTCACGTTCAAGTATAATGACGAGATGGCCTACGTGCTAAAGATATTTCTTTCCATGATACCGGTGGCTATCGTGGGATTTTGTTTCAAGGATTACGTGGAGGCGTTATTTGGTTCGGGATTGACGGTCGTGGGGTGTATGTTGCTGGTAACGGCGGTGTTGTTGTCGTTCGCTTATTATGCTAAACCCCGGGAGAAAGAGAAAATCTCGTATCGGGATGCGTTCGTGATCGGGTTGGCGCAAGCGTGTGCCGTGTTACCCGGCTTGTCTCGTTCCGGTTCGACGATTGCTACCGGAATATTATTGGGTAACAAGAAAGAGGCGGTGGCTAAGTTTTCTTTTTTGATGGTATTGATTCCTATTCTAGGGGAGGCTTTTCTGGATCTGATGAAAGGCGGGTTCTCGGCAGAGGCAAGTGGTATTTCGACCGTGTCGCTATTGGTGGGATTTGCGGCAGCTTTTATCTCGGGATGTATTGCTTGTCGCTGGATGATTAATATCGTGAAAAAGGGTAAGTTGATTTGGTTCGCTCTTTATTGCGCTATCGCGGGTATATTGACGATTGTTTTAGGATAATGAGTAAGTGGGGTAATATTTTTTTTAGAGAAGGAGAGGATTTTCGGGCAGGAGCGGTGTTCGTGGTCGATAAACCATTGCGCTGGACATCGTTTGACGTGGTGAACAAAGTTCGTATTTGCTTGAGAAAAGGATACGGGAAGATAAAAGTGGGGCACGCGGGGACGTTGGATCCTTTGGCATCGGGAGTGGTGATTATTTGTGTGGGGAAGGAGACAAAGAAGATCGAGGAGTATATGGGACAGGAGAAAGAGTATGTGGCGGAAATTACTTTCGGACATACGACTCCTTCTTATGATTTGGAGACATCTTTTGACGGGGAGTTTTCGTATGAACAAGTGGATCGAGCCTGTTTGGAGCGGGCGGTCCAGCAGTTTATCGGGGAGATTGAACAGTTTCCGCCTTCTTATTCGGCCGTCCGTGTTGACGGGGTCCGGGCGTACGAGATGGCACGCCGGGGGGACGAGGTGGAGATGAAGAGCCGGAAGGTGATGGTTCGGGAGATTGAAATATTGAAAGTGGCACTTCCAATAGTGGAACTCCGGATCGTGTGTAGCAAGGGGACGTACATCCGTTCGCTGGCTCATGATCTGGGAAAAGCCTGCGGGAGCGGTTCGCATCTGTCAGCTCTAAGAAGAACTCGTGTAGGAGACTTCCGGGTGGAAGATGGGTTTAAAATGGATGAAATTATTGGAGTTTTACAGGAAAATTTGTAATTTAGCAAGATTTGATTAATATATAAACATTATTCAACATGAAATTATCTAAGTTTAAATATAAGTTGCCGCCGGAGTTGATCGCGTTACATCCGACGCCTAATCGGGATGAGGCCCGGTTGATGGTTCTGGATCGGAAAACCGGAAAGATTGAACACAAGGTATTTAAAGATGTGATTGACTATTTTGACGAGAAAGACGTGTTCGTTTTTAACGATTCCAAGGTGTTTCCGGCGAGGTTATATGGAAACAAGGAAAAAACCGGTGCGGAGATCGAGGTGTTTTTGCTGAGAGAGCTGAACCCGGAATTGCGTATCTGGGACGTGCTGGTTGATCCGGCTCGGAAAATACGTATCGGGAACAAGTTGTATTTCGGGGAAGATGATAGCATGGTGGCAGAGGTCATTGATAATACCACTTCTCGCGGGAGAACTTTACGTTTCTTGTTCGATGGTGAATATGACGAGTTCAAGAAGGAATTGTATGCGTTGGGCGAGACCCCACTTCCTCGTTTTATTAACCGGAAGGTGGAACCGGAGGATGCCGAGAATTACCAGACTATTTTTGCCAAGCATGAAGGTGCGGTGGCAGCCCCGACTGCGGGTATGCATTTTAGCCGCGAGTTGATGAAACGGATGGAGATCAAGGGGATTGATTTCGCTTACATCACGTTGCACGTCGGTCTGGGGAACTTCCGGGAGGTGGACGTGGAGGATTTGACGAAGCATAAGATGGATTCGGAACAAATCTTCGTGACACCGGAAACGGTGAAAATCGTGAATGATGCGAAGGATGAAAAGCATAAAATCTGTGCCGTGGGTACGACGGTGGTACGTACATTGGAGAGCTGCGTGACCACCAAAGGACGGTTGACGGAGTTTGAAGGGTGGACGAACAAGTTTATCTTCCCCCCGTATGATTTCAGCGTGCCGGATGCTTTCATTTCCAATTTCCATTTGCCTTATTCTACATTATTGATGATGGTAGCGGCCTTCGGTGGGTATGAACACGTCATGGAAGCGTATAATCAGGCGGTTAAGGAAAAATATCGTTTTGGTACTTATGGCGATGCCATGCTTATCATTTAAAATATAGAACTTGAGGGTTGAAGACGGTATGCTGAAAGGTATGCCGTTTTTTTGATAAAGGGACAAAGATTTGGAAGCAAAAGAGTTATTAGATTTATTTCAGGATCATCCTGTCGTTCAGAAAATTGCCAATCGGTTGCGCAAGCAGACGGGGACAAAGATAAAGTTGGAGAACGGGATCGGTTCGCTCGTGGCTTTTATCGCGGCTGCCGTGGGACGGGAGATGAAGGGATTACAGCTTTTCGTGTTGAACGACAAGGAGGAGGCTGCTTATTTCTACAATGATTTGTTGACTTTTTATGACGAGGAGAACGTGCGTTTTCTGCCTTCCTCGTTTCGGCGTTCCGGTAATTTTGAAGATAAAGATAACGATTCGATTCTGGTTCGGACAGAGGTGTTGAATGCCTTGACGGCAAAAGAGGTGGGGATGGTGGTCACTTACACGGAGGCGATGGCCGAGAAGGTGGTGAGCAAGAAGATGTTGGCCGATATGTCGATGCCCGTGATCAAGGGGAACAAGCTGTCGATAACGTTTTTGGAGTCGTTGTTGGGAGAGTACGGTTTCGAACGGAATGATTTCGTGTATGAACCCGGACAGTTTTCTATCCGGGGAAGTATCGTGGATGTCTATTCTTTCGCGGAAGAGCGTCCGGTGCGAATAGACTTTTTCGGGGACGAGGTGGAAAGTATTCGTTATTTCGATGTAGAGACACAGCTTTCCGAGCAGTTGATTGACAAGGTGGTGATCGTACCCGATTTGAGCGAGTCAACGGATAAGAATGATAACGTGGGGTTGACCGAGTTCCTTGGGAAAGAGGCCACGTGGTGGATGAAGAATTCCTTGTTGATTCATGACCGCATTAATTCGTTAAAAGAACTGGATGCCGGGGAATTCCTGATCACGTCGGATAGTTTGTTCCGGACGATCGAGGGGAACAGTGTGGTGGAGTGGGGACCGGAGTTGTTTTTCCGGGGTGAGGTGATTCGCTTGGAGGCGGAGGTGCAACCGGCCGTGAACAAGCAGTTCGATTTGCTGGCAGAGCATTTGCTAGACAAGCAGATGGATCGCTACACGGTTTATCTTTGTTCTACGAACGATATGCAACTCCAGCGATTGCGGGATATTTTCTCGGACAAGGGGCATGAGGTGAATTTTGTACCCGTAGAGGGAACGATCCACGAGGGTTTCAGTGATGCCCTGATTAAGGTGTGTATCTACACGGAGCATCAGATCTTCGATCGTTACCAGAAATACCGTTTGAAGACTTCGCAGATCCGGAAAGGGCGGGAGTCCATCACGATCAGCGAGTTGCAGAACCTGCATCCCGGAGATTACGTGGTGCATATAGATCACGGGATCGGGCGCTTCGGCGGGTTGACGAAGATTGATAATGACGGGAAGATTCAGGAGGCCATACGTTTGGTCTATAAGAATAATTCCGAATTGTACGTGAGTCTCCATTCATTGCATAAAATTTCCAAGTACAAGGGGAAGGACGGTGAACCGCCAACCGTGAGTAAGTTGGGCGGGGAGGCTTGGAATAAATTAAAACAGCGAACCAAGTCGAGGGTAAAGGATATTGCCCGGGAGTTAATAGCCCTGTATGCCAAGCGCAGGCGGGAGGAGGCTTATGCGTTCTCGAAAGATAGTTTCTTGCAGGACGAGATGGAGGCATCCTTTATGTACGAGGAAACGCCGGATCAGATGAAGGCGATCGAGGCAGTGAAAGCGGACATGGAGAGTCCTCACGTGATGGATCGTCTGGTTTGCGGGGATGTGGGATTCGGAAAAACGGAAGTCGCTATTCGTGCGGCATTCAAGGCGGTGGCTGATAGTAAACAGGTGGCCGTGTTGGTGCCGACGACGGTTTTGGCTTATCAGCATTATAATACTTTCAAGAAACGTCTGGAGGGGATGCCTTGCCGGATCGAGTATATCAGTCGGATGAAAAAGAGTGCCGATATTAAGCGGATTTTGAAAGATTTGGAAGCGGGGAAGGTGGATATTATCATCGGGACGCATCGTTTGACAAGTAATGATATAAAATTTAAGGATCTCGGTTTACTGGTGATTGATGAGGAGCAGAAGTTTGGGGTGGCGGTGAAGGAGAAGTTGAAACGTTTGAAATTGAACGTGGATACCATTACCATGACGGCGACACCGATCCCGCGGACTCTGCAATTTTCGTTGATGGGGGCGAGGGATATGTCGATTATCCGTACGGCCCCGCCTAATCGTTACCCGATCGTGACGGAGTTACATCGTTTTGATGAGAAAGTGATTAAGGATGCGATTTCTTACGAGGTGAGCCGTGGGGGACAGGTGTTTTTTATTCATAACCGGGTGGATAATATCCGGGATATTCAATATATGATTCATCGTCTGATTCCCGGCATCAAGAGTTGTGTGGGACACGGGCAGATGAGTGGGGAGGAGTTGGAGACGGTGATGCATGATTTCGTGCGGGGAGATTACGACGTGTTGATTGCCACGACGATCGTGGAGTCGGGGTTGGATATTCCTAATGCGAATACTATTATTATTAATCAGGCCCAGAATTACGGGTTGAGTGATTTACACCAGTTGCGGGGACGGGTGGGACGTTCCAACCGGAAGGCTTTTTGTTATTTGCTGGCCCCGCCTTTGGAATTAGTGAATGCGGATGCCCGGAGGCGGTTGAAGGCGATCGAGGATTTCAGCGGCTTGGGGAGTGGGTTCAATATTGCCATGCAGGATTTGGATATTCGTGGGGCCGGGAATATTTTAGGGGGAGAGCAATCCGGTTTTATTGCAGAAGTGGGGTACGAGACCTATCAAAGAATTCTGAACGAGGCGTTAGTGGAATTGAGGGATGAGGAATTCCCCGAATTACAGAAGGAGCATCCGGATGAGCCGATGGCGTTTGCCACGGATTGCGTGATCGACACGGATTTTGCTTTGTTGATTCCCGATACTTACGTGGAGAACGTGAGCGAACGAATCCGCTTGTACCGGGAGTTGGATAATATCGCGAACGAAGAGGCTTTGCAGCGTTTCGAGATAGAGATGAAAGACCGCTTTGGCGAGATTCCGGCTCCGGTTGTCGGGTTGATGGAGGTGGTCCGGATTCGTCAGAGATGTATAGACTTGGGAATCGAGCGGTTGATGGTGAAGAATAACAAGATGGTTGTTTATTTTATCAGTGACCAAAATTCGCCATTCTATGCCTCTCCCGTGTTTAGCGAGCTATTGAAATTTATACAGAAACAGGTGATCCCTTGCAAGATCAGCGAAAAGAATGATAAGTTGAGTCTGGTTTTCACGAGTATTGCCGATATTAATCGGGTATCGGAAATTACGCGGGAGATGCGGGACTTTGCTTATGGTAATAATTAAGCTATGAATCTAATTGTTGATATTGGAAATACACGAACCAAGTACGCCGTTTTTGACGAGGGCGATTGGGTGGAGTGTGGATTGGGATTACCGGAAGTATACGATCTGGCGACGACTTACCGAAAAAGCGGGAAGGAAGTAAACTTGATTTTGTCAAGCACGGGAGCTATCTCGGCGGAAGTTCGGGAAAGACTGCGTGAGGTTTCCACTTTCTTTTGTGAAGTGTCATCGGAAATCCCCTTGCCGATACGCTTGGGATATGATACTCCGAAGACCTTGGGTGTAGACCGGATTGCCGGTTGCGTGGGCGGGGCATTCCTTTTCCCGGGTAGGGAGTTGCTGGTGATTGATTCCGGAACGGCGATTACGTATGATTTTGTCAGTGCGGATGGGGAGTTTCGGGGAGGAAATATTTCTCCGGGGCTGGGTATTCGTTTCCGGGCGTTAAACGAGTTCACAGCGAGTCTTCCATTGGTGAAGTGTTCCATGGAACACGGGTATGTCGGGAAGAACACGCATGATGCGATTTTGAACGGGGTGATGAATGGTATACTTTTTGAAGTAAGAGGGTATATAGATGAGTTGCTCCGAAATAATCCCCATGCTGCGGTAATTATAACGGGTGGCGGAAGTGAATATCTGAGAAAAACGTTGAAACGGACGGTTTTTTTTGAAGACAAGTTGGTGATCACGGGTTTAAACAGAATTTTAGAATACCAAAAAACGGTTAATTATACATGAAAAATATGTGAAACATTTCCGTTTTAAAGAAATAGTGGTAATTTTGCGATAGTCCTCACGTGGGTGGACTGGCTATGATGAAAAAAACTTATTCGAACTAACTTAAATAAAAGGGATGACCATGAAAAAGATTGCTGTTATAGCATTTGGGATGTTTCTATTCATTCTACCGACAAAAGCGCAAACGTTGGAGTCTCAGTATGGATTGGATAGTGCAAATACCATTCTGAATGCTTCTCTGTACACGGAATACTGGAAACAGAAAAATTATGAAGAAGCGTTACCCTCTTGGAGATACGTTTTCTTGAACGCACCTGCATTTCAATTAAATACCTATATCCGGGGGGAAGATATTATTGAGTTTATGATCCAGAAGACGAAAAAGAAGGAGTACGTGGATACTTTAATGATGGTTTTTGATCGTCGTCTTCAATACATGGGAAAAAGAAGCCGGGAAGGATATGTTCTTGGGAAAAAAGGTATGGCTCAAGTGAAATATTCCAACGGGGATATTAATATGTTGAAAGCCGGGTTTGATAACTTGATGAAGTCGTATGAATTGGAAGGAGAAGGTACTCCGGCACAGTTGATTCATGCTACTTTTGAAGTGGGTTGTGGGTTGGTACAACAAAATCTGTTGTCTCAGGAGGAATTTATTAATTTGTACATGAAATTCACTGATTTTGCGGACAAACGTCTAGCATCAGGTGAAAAAGGATGTGATAATTTCGCTGTATGTAAATCTGCATTGGATGCCATTTTCTTCGAGTCCGGGTATGCTGATTGTAATACATTGGCCGGTTTGTTGAATCAGAAATACGAGGCGAATAAAGATAGTCTGCCTGTTTTGAAAGAAATTTCTTCTATCTTAAGAAGACGTGAATGTACGGATTTACCGTTGTACGCTACGGTTGCCGAGAAGATTTATCAGCAAGAACCGAGTGCCGATGCTGCTTACAGTTTGGCTATGATGTTCTTTTCAAAACAAGATATTGCGAAATTCGAGCAATATTTGAAGGAGGCTATCGATAAATCAGATGATCCGAAAGCTAAAGCAGATTATAATTACAAGCTGGCACAGGTGTATTTGTCAAAGAAGAATTATCCGTCAGCCAAAAAATATGCTTTGGATGCTTTGAAGACAAACCCGAATATGGGTGATGCTTACATCACGATAGGTTTGGCTTATGCGGTAAGTAGCAATGACTATGAAGGAGACGAGTTCGACAAACGTACCGTATTTTGGGCTGCCGTGGATAAGTTTGTGAAAGCGAAACAAGTTGATCCATCAGTAGCAGGAAAGGCTAACGAATATATTGAGCGGTATTCTCCTCACTTCCCGACGAAAGACGAGGCTTTCTTCCGTGATATTACGGCAGGGAAAAGCGTGAAAGTCGGTGGATGGATTAACGAGACAACGACTGCCAGATTTAGAGATTAAATACATGACATTTCTATATCGTGCATTAAAAATAAAAAGCATTACCGTCCTTGCTTTAGGGACGGTAATGCTCTTTTCGTGTAAAACGAATATGAAGGATGTGGATGCGATCGGGAACCGGAACAATATGCCTGAAATGTCTGGGGAGAACATGGAGTTATTTTATTCAGACTCTGCGTTGTTGAAGTATAAAGTAATAACACCCCTTTATAATAAGTATAACCAAGACGACAAGAAATATGATGAATTTCCGAAAGGGATTCATGCGGAGTTGTACGAGAAGGATGGTAGCATGGTCGGTTCCATTACCTCGAAATATGCGAAGAAGTTGGAAGAGGAGATGCTGTGGGAGTTGCGTAACGAGGTGGTCGTGATCAATGCCGAGGGGAAGAAGTTGGAAACCGATCTGATGTACTGGGATATGAAAAAAGAGATCGTTTATTCCGATCGCTATTCTCGGCTCACTTCCGGGGACCAGATTATAGAGGGGAATAAAGGTTTCAAGTCGGATCAATCCTTGAAAAACCCGGTCTTTAACAAGATTACGGGTGTGGTAGAAATTGAAAATAAACCTTAAATGTCAGGATTTGTTGCCATATTGATTTGTTTGGTCCTGTCTGCTTTCTTTTCGGGGATGGAAATTGCTTTTATGGCTTCCAATAAACTCCGGATTGAGATTGATAAATCGAACAAGGGTATCACGCAGAAGTTAATAGATCTTTTTGTTTCCAATTCGGGGATGTATATCACCACGATTCTGGTAGGGAATAACGTGGTGATGGTTATTTATGGTATTTTTATGTCTGACTATCTCGATCCTATGTTGGAAAATATCGGTATTTCGCTGGGGTTGAGGATGGTTCTTGTGACCTTGATTTCGACGTTGATCGTGTTGGTGACGGGAGAGTTTTTCCCGAAAGCCGTGTTCCGTCTGCGGCCGAATGTGTTTTTACGGGTATTTGCTATTCCGGTATTTTTGTTTTATATCCTGTTCTTCCCGATCTCGTATTTCTCCGTGTGGTTCGGGGGATTGTTGCTGAGGATATTTACCGGACGCAAACTGACGCATAAAGAGGAAAACCGGGCTTTTGGCAAGATAGATTTAAATAATCTGATAGAAGAGGGTGAGACCGGGGGAGAAGAAAATGAAGACGAACACGATATTAAATTGTTCCGGAATGCGTTGGATTTTTCGGAAGTGAAATTGAGGGAATGTATAGTTCCTCGTCCGGATATTGTGGCTTTATCTATTGATAGTAGTTTGGATGAGTTGAGGGAGCTTTTCGTGAAAACGGGATTGTCCCGGATATTGATTTACCGGGATTCGATTGATAACGTGATCGGGTATGTACATTCATCCGCTTTGTTTCATCATCCCGAAACCGTGAAGAAGGCAGTGAGTAAAATATTGATTGTTCCCGAAACCATGTCGGCCTTGAGGTTGTTGAATCTTTTCACGAAGGAACAGAAAAGCGTGGCGGTCGTGGTCGATGAGTTTGGAATAACGGCCGGGATGGTTACGATTGAAGATATTATGGAGGAGATATTCGGGGAGATCGAGGATGAGCATGACCGTTTGAATCTGAAAGAAGAACAGGTCGCTCCCGATGAATATATTTTCTCCGGCCGTCTTGAAGTGGATTATCTGAATGAAAAATATGATTTGAATCTTCCGGAGAACGAGGAGTACGAGACTTTGGCCGGGTTGATTCTTTATTACAATGAGGATATCCCGGAAGAGGGGGAACGGATCTCTATTGAAGATATATCTTTTGAAATCGTAAGTGTCAAGAGTGCCCGGATTGAGGAGGTTCGGGTAAAGATATAAAAAGAAAAGGAGCTTTAATTAAGCTCCTTTGTTGTATGTTTTAGCATATCGTCGAAATGCCGGATGTTATCCTCGTGATCCCGGTGGCAGATCATTAGAATATCATTGTTTTCCGCGATAATGCAATTTTCGACCCCTTCAATAATGACTTTCTTGTCTTGGGGGACGTTAATAATACATTCTTTAGTTTCGATTAAGCGGACTTGTTCGCTGTTGGATACATTGTTATTCTCGTCTTTCGGGCTGATTTCATGGAACGAATGCCACGTGCCGACATCGGACCAACCGAACTCACCTTTCATGACATAGACTTTCGCGGACTTCTCCATGATACCGAAGTCGATGGAAATATTACGGCATTGTCCGTAGATGTGAGCGATATTTTCGGGAGAATCCGGGTTCTCCACATTTTTATATTCCTGCTCGAACAGTAAATACATATCTTCGAGGTATGTTTTGAACTCTTCGATAATATCTTCTACTTTCCAGATAAATATCCCAGCGTTCCAAAGAAAATCACCCGATTCCAAAAAGACTTTTGCCAATTCCTTGTCCGGTTTTTCGGTGAACGTTTTAACCTTGGATATGAATTCGGAGAACTTGTTTTTCTTGATCTGGATATACCCGTAGCCTGTTTCCGGTCGGGTTGGTTTGATACCGATGGTGAGTAATCCACCGAACTGTTCAACGAAAGAAATCCCTTTCTGAATGTTATCGAGGTAGACCGCATCATTGGTGATAAAATGGTCGGAAGGGACAACTACTATGCTTGCGTGCGGGTTGATCCGGGCAATCCGGTAAGCTGCGTAAGCCACGCATGGGGCCGTGTTCTTGCCGAAAGGTTCTTTCAGAATATTTTCGGAGGGAATTTCCGGGATTTGTTGTTTGGTCAGCTCTTCATAGGCGGTACCTGTAACAATGAATATATTTTGGGTATCAAAGATTTGATTTGCTCTTTCAAAGGTTTGACGGAGGAAGCTTTTCCCGACATTTAAGATGTCACAAAATTGTTTCGGACAGGCTTTCGTACTCACGGGCCAGAAACGTTTTCCGAGGCCGCCGGCCATTATAACGCAATATGAGTTCTTATTCATCTTATTTAGTTATACATTTAAAATTAAATTCATCTTATTGTTGTCGAAATTAGTAATAAATCCGTGAATAATTTCTATTTTTACGATAAAATTTGAGACAGGGTTTACAGGAGGGTATTATTTAAGGAGTTAGTATAGATGAAAATATTAGATAAGATAGGAGCTTACATATTATTCATGGGGCGTATCTTCACGAAACCTGAGAAGAAGAAAGTTTATTTAAAAGAATTGACTAACGAGTTGGAGAAGTTGGGGTTGAATTCCGTTATGTTGGTGATGATTATTTCTTTCTTTATCGGGGCAGTGTTGACGCTGCAAACGGCTTACAATATGTCGAGTCCCCTGCTGCCTCGCTATCTGATCGGCTATTTGACTCGGGAAACATTATTGCTGGAGTTCTCGTCGACGATCGTGAGTTTGATTCTGGCCGGGAAGATCGGGAGTAATATCGCATCTGAGATCGGTAGCATGAAAATCACGGAACAGATTGAGGCGTTGGAGGTGATGGGAGTGAATTCCGTTTCATACTTGGTGGGGCCGAAGATTGCGGCAGCCTTGGTGGTAAATCCGGTTCTTTATATATTCAGCGTGTTTATCGGTATTATCGGGGGAATCCTGTCGGGATTGGCCTCCGGAGTGGTGAACTATGATGATTATATACACGGGTTACATTTTGCTTTCAATCCTTACTACGTGACCTATTCCATGATCAAAACGTTGTTCTTTGCCGTGATATTTACTTCTATTCCTGCTTTTTACGGGTATAACGTGCAGGGAGGAGCGCTGGAAGTCGGCAAAGCGAGTACGAAAGCCGTGGTGGATAGTAGTATTGCCATCCTGCTTGTGAACTTGATATTAACCAAAATATTATTGTAATGATACGGGCGGAAGGGGTATGTAAGTCATTTGATAAAAAAGAGGTATTGACGGATATAGATGCCGTTTTCGAACCGGGAAAGGTGAATCTGATTATCGGGAAGAGTGGTTCCGGGAAGACCGTGTTATTGAAGTCGTTGATTGGCTTGCACTCGATTGATAAAGGAAAGATATTCTACAATGACCGGGATATTACCGTAATGAATAACAAACAGATAAAGGAGATCCGGAAGGAGCTGGGAGTGGTTTTTCAAGGCGGGGCATTGTTTGATTCGCTTTCCGTGTTGGAGAACGTGAAGTTCCCGTTAAATCTGTTTTCCTCGATGACGGAAAAGGAGAAAACGGAGCGAGCTATTTTCTGCCTCAACCGGGTGAACCTGAATAACGTGGAGAATCTTTATCCTGCGGAGATCAGTGGAGGAATGAAAAAGCGTGTGGCTATTGCCCGGGCTATAGTTTTACAGCCTAAATACTTGTTTTGTGACGAGCCGAATTCCGGTTTGGACCCTTTGACCTCGATCGTGATAGATAATCTGTTGTCCGAGTTGACACATGAATATGATATGACCACGGTTATAAATACGCACGATATGAACTCGGTTTTCGAGATAGGGGAAAAGGTGTTGTTTATCCATGAAGGACACAAAGAATGGGAGGGCAGTAACGAAGAGATCATGTACACGAACAACAAGGCGTTGAACGAATTCCTGTTCTCGTCGAAGTTGAACAGGATGGTGCGGGAGAAACTTGGAAAAAAGAGCGAGGAATAAATACTAAAAGTTTTAGCGATATGAAGCGTATTTTATGGGTGATATTGATTATTGCGGCGATAACGGCTTGTTCGAAGAAGGTCCCGTTGGATAAGGATCAATTCACATCTTTGTTGATTGATATGCACACGACGGATGGAATGTTGTCGGTCGCACGGGGTGATATACGAACTGAAAAAGATAATTATTTATATTATAATGACCTGTTTGCGAAATACGGGATTACACGGGAGGATTTTGATTCTTGCGTGACCTATTATTCTCTGCAATCGGCGTTGTTCAATAAAATTTATGACGTGGTGATTGATACCTTGAGTCGTCGCCAGACGAAAATCATGCGGGAGTGGAAAGAGTTGACCGTGAATGATACAGTTAATCTGTTCCCGGGGTACACGATGATCGTGGCAGATACTATACGCCCGGATTCTACACAAGCTAAAGTCCGGAAGAAAGATTCCATCGTGTACGAAACACGTGTGGTGAAAGCCGATACGGTTTATTTTGACAAGCGGAACCAATTCGTGCTGGTGAAATTGGATAGCATTGTTCCCGGTATGTACAAATTTACCTCGACGATAAAGTTGGAAAAATTAGACCGGGGAAAACGGAATTTCATACAGACTTATTTTCTGTCTGCCGATAATGATACGCTGAAAGTTCCGGATCAGTACGTGGGAGTCGACACGTTGCGCCCTTACAAGAAAGACTGGGAGTTCTACGTGGCGGATTCCAGTTACACGAAGTTATTTATGAAGATTCCCAAGAGTGACCGGGATACGAGGGTGAAAGTGAAGAAGTTGAATGACCGGGAAGGTTGCGTGTACAAAACCGAAATCTTTAAAACGTACGTAGCCCCGAACCGGGAGAAACAATTGAAAAAGGAATACGAGCAGAGGAGACAGATGGAGCTTGAAAGGAAATCTGTAAAAAAGAAATAAGATCATATTCTGAATGAGAAAGATTGCGGCTAATTATATTTTGTTACCCGGATTTGAATTCGTGAAGAATGGATATGTTGTTTTGAAGGACGGGAAGGTGGTGGACGTGGTGAATACCGGAGGCGAAATCCGGGAAATTCCTTGTCTCGAATTCTACGGGGGAATGATTGTTGATGCTCGTGTTCGACAGCATATTAAGTGGGTTCCCGGTGATTCGATTCGTGAGAAAATTCTTCAATTATACCGGGAAAGTGAGGTATGTGGAAATGGCCTTGCCCTTATTCAAGGGGCTGATTTTACCCGTTTTATCTGGATGCCGGAATCCCGGATCGTATATTTGCGCTAAGTTAAATACCAAAATAAATGAAGGATGAATAGAATCGTATTGACTGTTACTTTTTTACTGGTTGCTTTTTTCGTTCAGGCGGGACCGCTTTGGATGCGTTATCCGAAGATTTCGCCCGATGGAAAGCAAATTGCATTTAGTTATAAGGGGGATATTTATGTTGTCCCCGCGGAAGGTGGCGAGGCTCGCCAGTTGACCACGCATCCGGCGTATGAATCGCATCCCGTGTGGTCTCCGGATGGGAAACAGATCGCATTCACGAGTGATCGGAATGGTAATTTCGATATTTTCGTGATGTCGGCCCGGGGAGGTGATGCCCGGCAAGTGACGACAAATTCAGCCAAGGAGATACCCTACACGTTTACCCCGGATGGAAAAGAAATTGTTTACGGGACGCAAATGAGTGATCCCGCGCAGAGTGCTTTATTTCCGGCAGGTTCCATGACCGAATTGTATGCCATATCGGTGGATGGGGGACGTCCCCGGCAGATATTGGCAACCCCGGCGGAAGAGATTTGTTTCTTCAAATCGGGTGATGCTTTCTTGTACCAAGATAAAAAGGGCGGGGAGAATGAATGGCGTAAACATCATACCTCTTCTATCACGCGTGATATTTATCGCTATGATATGAAAAGCGGGAAACATACCCGTCTGATTGATCGGGCGGGGGAAGATCGTTCTCCCGTGTTGTCTCCGGACGAACAAAGGGTATATTTTCTGAGTGAGCGGGAAGGTTCGTTTAACGTGTACTCGTTCCCGGTGGCTGATCCTTCTGCCGTGAAGGCAGAGACTTCTTTCAAGACTCACCCCGTGCGTTTCTTGAGTGTTGCGGGTAACGGGCGTTTGTGTTTTGGTTATGACGGTGAAATATACGTGAAAGATGCATCCGGAAGTCCCAAGAAAGTGAAAGTGGATATTATTGGTGACAATGCGAAAGATAATATCGCCTCGTTGCGTTTTACTTCCGGGGCAACTAGTGCGACTATTTCCCCAGACGGGAAACAGGTGGCCATGATTATCCGGGGAGATGTGTTCGTGACTTCTACCGATTACACGACGACGAAACAAGTTACCGCGACTCCGGAGGGAGAGAAGTGGTTGAGCTTTGCTCCTGACAACCGTACAATTGCTTATGCCAGCGAACGGGGAGGAAATTGGAATATCTACACGGCGAAAATTGCTCGTGAGGAAGAGGTGAATTTCCCGAATGCAACTTTAATCGAAGAGGAAGCTGTTCTCCCGGTTTCAACCAAAGAGCGGTTTGCCCCACAATTCTCTCCGGATGGAAAGGAATTGGCCTTTATCGAGGATCGTACAAAATTGATGGTCGTTGATTTGAAGACGAAGAAGGTACGACAGGTGGCGGACGATAAATATCAATATCGCACGGGGGACGGTTTCACCTATACATGGTCTCCCGACGGGAAATGGTTCGCGATGGAAATCATCGGGAATCGTCACGATCCGTATAGTGATATTGCCATTGTGAGTGCCGATGGGAAAGGAGAAGTTGTAAACCTGACGAATAGCGGCTATTTTGATAGTAATCCCCGGTGGGTGCTGGATGGAAATGCCATCTTGTTTTCCAGTGAACGTTACGGGATGCGTAACCATGCATCGTGGGGTTCTTTGCAGGATGTGATGATCGTGTTCATGAATCAGGATGCTTACGATAAATTCCGTTTGAACAAGGAAGATTACGAGTTGCTGAAAGAGGAGGAGAAACGTATTGCCTCTCTGAAGAATAAAGAACAGAAAGAGGATCAGAAAGATAAAAAAGGCGAGACGAAACCCGCCGTGAAAGAGAAAAAGAATATTGAGGTCGAACTGCAAGGTATCGAGGACCGGGTGATGCGGTTAACGCCGAACTCTTCACAATTGGGAGATGCGATATTAAGCAAGAGTGGCGACAAGCTTTATTACATGGCCTCTTTCGAGGGAGGTATGGATTTGTGGGTGAGCGATCTGCGTTCACGGAGTACCAAGGTGATGCATAAGCTGAACAGCGGTTGGGCGTCTTTGGAGATGGATAAGGACGGGAAAGATCTGTTCCTGTTGGGAGGACGTTCCATGCAGAAGATCAATCTGGGTTCGGAGAGAAGAAGTCCGATCGCGTATTCTGCCGAAATGAAACTGGATCAGGCTGCCGAGCGGGCGTATATGTTTGATCGGGTACGTCGTCAGGAGGCCAAACGTTTCTACGAGAAGAATATGCACGGTGTGGATTGGGCAAAAATGACCAAGGCTTACGAGAAGTTTTTACCTTATATTAATAACAACTATGATTTCTCCGAGTTGTTGAGCGAATTGCTGGGTGAGTTGAACGTTTCACACACCGGATCGGGTTACCGCCCCGGGTCAAGAGGTGAGGCAACTGCCGAACTGGGTCTCTTGTTGAACGTGAACTATGCAAAGGACGGGTTACTGGTTGACGAGGTGTTGGAGAAAGGACCTTTTGATAATGTCCGTTCGAAGTTGAAAGCCGGAATGGTCATTGAGAAAATTGACGGGCAGGCGGTGAAAGCCGGGGAAGATTACTATCCCCTGCTGAGAGGTAAGTCCGGTAAACGTGTATTGTTCTCTATTTATGACCCCACTACCAAGGAACGTTGGGATGAGGTGATCGAGCCGATTTCAAAGAGTACGATGAACGGGTTACTTTACCGACGGTGGGTAAAACAAAGAGCTGCCGATGTGGACCGTTTGTCGGGAGGACGTTTGGGTTACGTGCATATTTCCAGCATGGACGATCCGAGTTTCCGTTCCGTGTATGCCGATATTCTGGGTAAATATAATGACCGGGAAGGAATTGTGATCGACACTCGTTTCAATGGTGGTGGCCGTTTGCACGAGGATATTGAGATTCTGTTCAGTGGTAAGAAATATTTCACACAAGTCGTTCGGGGCCGGGAGGCTTGCGATATGCCAAGCCGTAGGTGGAATAAGCCTTCGATTATGGTGACCTGTGAGGCGAACTACTCGAATGCCCACGGAACGCCTTGGGTTTACCAACATCAAGGAATCGGTAAGGTTGTCGGAATGCCTGTGCCGGGAACCATGACGAGCGTGTCTTGGGAGACTTTGCAGGACCCGACGCTATATTTTGGGATTCCGATCGTCGGTTACCGTTTATCGGACGGTAGCTATCTGGAGAACAAACAACTGGAACCGGATGTGAAGATTGCTAACTCTCCGGAGAAGATTATTAAGGGGGAGGACGAGCAATTGGAGACAGCGGTGAAGGAGTTGTTGAAAGAGATTGACTCGAAGAAATAAAAGGGAGAAACGGCAGGCCAAAGGGATGAAGGCCTGCCGTTTCGGTTTACATGAGAGGTTGAAGCCTCCCGTCTTGCATGATTAATAATATCTTATCTTTATTTAGTCTGGAACGTACACCCCAGTCAAAATCCCTCAAGTTTCTCAAGTATTGACTTGTTTGGGGTGGAAGGAGTACTTTCTTATTTTCAGGCAGGTATAGAGACAGTGTCACTCTTTGAGCCCTCCATTGTCCTGCGAGCTTGATGTAATTATCAAATCGGAGCGTGTCGTTCTTGTAATTCCAGTTAAAGTCCATGTTGTCATACACCGGCTTTTCTTCTTGGGTATAAAATTGCACACGTAATGTCGGGGTTGTGTCATCGGTCGAGTATACCCTGATGTCCGGGGCAATCATGTTGCTGGAGGCTAATTGGAACACGTCTTGGTCTATGTAAAGATTTTCAGGTAGTTTGTAGCGTTCATTTACAAGTAGGACGAGCGTGTCCTGTTGACTGAGTTCGAGCGATTCTCCATAGCGGGTACCTTTAATCGACCAGCTTCGACCTTCGCTGATCCCCACGACTATGAGCATAACGAGTCCCAGCATCCAACACGAGAGGGCAGAAAGGGCGATCACTTTGTTATTACTCTTGAAGGAGAATAACAATTTGATCGCCATATAAATGATCATGATAATAGGAATTCCAATCAAGAATGATATAGCGATTTTACCCAAAGTGAAGTTTAAGGGAGTGAACGCGTAGGCGAGTTCCATAAAACCACTTTTCCAAGGATAAAGGTTAGGTAAGAATAATGCCGACAAGAAGGCGAACAGCATGAAGATTCCCCAGACGAAGAGGGCCACGCCGATAATAATGGCCAACACTTTCCCGATAATGGTAAATACTTCGCATAAGCCTTCGCCTACCCGGTTCACGAAAGCGGCACCCTTGCCGTTTTTAATCTCCTGATACTCGTCTTTTATAGAGCGTTCGATGTTGGAGACATTTATATTTTCTCCTTTCATTTCGAGTTTCTGTTTGGTCGTCTTGGCCTTGGGGACGGCAATCCACAAAATGATATACACGATAATGAATATTCCATAGTAGAAGGACAGAAGTACGAAACCTATCCGGATGAGCAAGGGGGATATTCCCCAATATGCGGCTAATCCCCCGGCCACACCACCAAGTGCTTTGTTGTCCGGGTTACGGTATAGTTTTTTGGCCTGTTTCGGGGCGGATTTCCGGGGCTGTTCGTCTTCGTCGATGATGTCGTCAGGTGTACCCATCGTGGCGATTACCTGGTCCACGTCATCGAGAGTGATCACCTCGCGGAACTGTCCTTTCAAGTTTTCCGTGAAAAGTTCCCCGATCCGGTTCTCGATGTCATCCATGATCTCGTTGCCGTCTTCTTCTTGCGTGTAATATGTTTTGAGGGTATTGATGTATTCTTGTAGTTTTTCCAAGGCGTCTTCATCAATGTGGAAGATCTTACCACTTAAGTTTATCGTAAATGTTTTTTTCATGAGCGGGGGATATTAGTTGTTATGGTTTTCTTTAATGCTGTTCACAGCAGAGGTCAATTCATTCCATGAGTTTTCGAGTTCCTTGAGAAAATCTCGCCCTTGTTCCGTGATGCTGTAATATTTGCGGGGAGGGCCTTGCTGTGACTCTTCCCAGCGGTATGACAATAATCCGGTATTCTTCAGTCGGGTTAATAAAGGGTATATCGTCCCCTCGACCACGATCATCTTGGAGGCTTTCAGTTTACTGATGATGTCCGGCACGTAGGCGTCCTGTTGCGCGATGATCAGTAAAATGCAGTATTCCAAGATACCCTTCCTCATTTGAGCTTGTGTGTTTTCAATGTTCATCTCTTGGTTCTTTTGTAATGCCAGACAAAGATATGAATAAAAAATAGTATTATGCAATACATAGTACTATTAATTTTAATATTTTATTCTTTCCATCGGAATAAACGGTCGGGGAACTTTAAAACGTTTTCGTTGATTTTCCTTGATAGTAAGGCGTTAAACTGGATATTAAAGATTAACTTTGTCGTGAATTTAGAAAAGTAAATAACAAAAATAAAATAGATATGAAAAGAGTTTTATTGATGATACTGGATGGTTGGGGTGTTGGAAAACACGATCATTCGGACGCGATCGGGAGTACTCCGACTCCTAACATTACGGAGTTGGCGAGTAATAATCCCCGTGCCTTGTTGTACACGAGCGGGGAGAATGTAGGTTTGCCCGACGGTCAGATGGGAAATTCCGAAGTGGGACACTTGAATATTGGAGCCGGACGGGTGGTTTATCAGGATTTGGTGAAGATTAACCGGGCTTGTCGGGATCATTCCATTGCCCAAAACCCGGAGATCGTGAAGGCGTTTAATTATGCCAAGGAGAACGGGAAACAGGTGCATTTCATGGGACTGGTTTCTAACGGGGGAGTACATAGTTCGCTGGATCACGTGTTTGCCTTGTGCGATTTGTCGAAAGAGTTCGGGATCGAGAATACTTTCGTTCATTGCTTTATGGACGGTCGGGACACGGACCCGAAAAGTGGAAAGGGTTTTATCGGTGAGTTGCAGAACCACATGAAACAATCCACGGGTAAGATTGCTTCCGTGATCGGGCGTTATTATGCCATGGACCGGGATTCCCGCTGGGAGCGTATCAAGGAGGCTTATGATTTGTTGGTAAATGGAGTGGGTACTCCGGTGACGGATGCCGAGGCGGGAGTGCAGGCCTCTTATGACGCGGGGGTGACTGACGAGTTCATCAAACCGATCGTTTGCGTGGACGAGGCCGGGAAACCCGTGGGAACGATACAGCCGGGCGATATGGTGATCTTCTTTAATTTCCGTAACGACCGGGCCAAGGAGTTGACGATCGTGTTGACGCAAGAGGACAAGCCGGATTTCGGGATGAAGACCATGCCGTTGTATTATTGTACGATGACTCCTTATGATGCTAAATTCAAGGGATTACATATTTTGTTCGATAAAGAAAACGTGGTGAACACGATCGGGGAATATATTTCCAAGCAAGGATTGAAACAATTGCGTATTGCCGAGACGGAGAAATATGCTCACGTGACGTTCTTCCTGAACGGGGGACGGGAAGAGCCTTTCGAGGGAGAGAGCCGTATTCTGGTACCTTCGCCGAAAGTGGCTACCTACGATTTGCAACCCGAAATGTCTGCCCCTATCGTGACCGAGAAGATCGTGGAGCAATTGAATGAAAAGAGTGTTGATTTCATTTGCTTGAATTACGCGAACGGGGATATGGTGGGACATACCGGAGTGTACGAGGCCATCCGGAAGGCCGTGGCTACCGTGGATGAGTGTGTTGGGAAGACCGTGGCAGCCGCGCGTGCTAACGGTTACGACGTGTTGATTATTGCCGACCACGGGAATGCCGATAACGCGGTGAACGAGGACGGGACGCCGAACACGGCTCACTCGCTGAATCCCGTGCCTTGTATCTGGGTTACCGATTCCAAGTGCGATCACCTGCGGGATGGGGTGTTGGCCGATGTTGCCCCCACGGTTCTTGCGATTATGGGACTTCCGCAGCCCAAGGAAATGACGGGAAAATCGTTATTAGTTTAATATAAAAATGGAGAGGTTGTGTCAAAAGTCATTTTTCAAACTCCCTCCCCCCTTCGGGGTACTCCCTCTATAAACAGAGGGAGAGTTGAAATACTCCCTGTCTTCGGGAAGAGTCACCAGCTCCTCCTCTGTTTATAGAGGAGGTGGCACGAAGTGACGGAGGAGTTTTTTGAGGATAAAATACCTTTTGACACAACCTCTTTTTTGTTTGTCGTGTATTTGAGATTTTTGTAATTGGCAGTGAGAAAAAGAAAAGTCTTGTTATTACTTCTTTTTCAATTGTTCTTCCAACAGGGCGACTTTTTCCTGTTCGGCCTTGACTAACCGTTCGTAAAGTTCTACAATTTTGTCTATTGGATTGAACGTGTATTGACAATTCTGGGAAAAGAAGTGTTCGTTTTCGCTATTCGTGAACGTGTTAAAATAGTTAATAGTTGCCTCCTCGCTCATCGTTTTCAGGGCCTCCGTGGAAACGTGCAATATTTTTGCAATCTTATCAAGCATTTCGTCTTCAATTTGTTCTTTTTGCTCTAATTTTGAAAATGCTTGTTGTGTCATGTTTAACTCGGCCGCAAGGGTTTCTTGTTTAATCCCTAGCATATCGCGAATGCGTTTTATACTGTGTCCATGGTGTGTTTTGCTCATAGGTATAGTCTCTGTACTCATAGTTGTTTTATATTCAGTTATACGGGCAAATATACGAAATAATTGTTTATTATGGGTTGTAAATTACACCATTTCGGGAGTTATTTACAAGGATTGATTGTAGTTTACCTGTAAATTCTCGACTTTATTTGCATGGGTGTTATAAATAATCGTATAGAGGAAATGAAAATCTATCAGCGTCAATTGGAAGAATGTTACCGGAAATTGGAACAAGCCGAGCAAGTCGAGAAAACGAGGGAATTGCGAGTGAGCTTGGGAAAAGTGATTAATAAGATACAATTAATTAATACAATAGATGATTTGATTCATAAAAAATCGGAAGAAATGAGGCGGTTAGTAGAGGAAGTCTCGGGGGATATTGACGATCTAGCGCGACGGCATCACATCTTTTGATTCTCCATGATATAAATCCCGCTTCATTTCCCGTTGACGAATTGAATGAAGTATTTGGTTAGATAAACTCTAGATAATTCTCCCGGTTTACAACATGAAACTCCGCGTGAGGGTATGCTTCTTGGAATGCTTTCGGTATATTCGGCATCTTGTTGCCCCATTTGAATTCTAATGCTGTCAAGCTATTCGCGTGTTCCTCGATCAGGTCTATTTCCTGTTTATCATAGGTACGCCAGAAGTAGAACTCCTTACGCGCCCCTTCGTTAAAGTTTACTTTCCGTCTCTCTCCGATGATATAGTTTTCCCATAATACCCCGACATCCTGTCGGATGGCCAAAGGAGAGAATGCCCCGATAATGGCATTACGGATTCCGTTATCGTAGAAATACCATTTCCCGGCTTTTGTTACTTCCTTTCGCAAATTACGAGAATAAGCTCCCAGTCGATAAATGACAAAGACCTTCTCCAACAGATCGAGGTACTTCTCGACAGTCGTTTTGCTCATGCCTAACTGCTTGCCTAGTTCTTCGTAGGAAACCTCGCTGCCTAATTGAAAGGCAATCAGGCGTAATAGATCGCGCATTTTACTTGAATTCTTCAGTCCGTCGATAGTCAAAATGTCTTTCAATAGGTATGCCCCGACAATATCTCGCAGATAATCAGTCTTGCGTTCGAAATTGTCCATTGTTACCACCTCCGGATAGGAACCGTAAATTAAACGGGATTCAAGGTTTTGACGGGTTTGAAGTGCTGTTTCCGTTTGTGCGATTTCCTGTTGTGAAAAAGGGGTAAGTAGAAATTGTGTGCCACGTCCGACTAATGGTTCTCCTGTTTTATTGAGTAAGTCGAATGAAGATGACCCGCTTGCCAAAACACTTATACCCGGAATCTCATCGACAATTAGTTTTAAAATATTGCCGATCTGCGGGATATTTTGTGCCTCGTCAATAGCTAATAGATCGATGCCGGTTAACAAATGTCGATAGTTGGCCGCGGTACGTTTTTCCAATAAAGCGAGTGTGTCATAATCTTCGCCGTTGAGCATCATAGTCCGGCCGGGGTAAGTATCTACAATTTTTCGCATCATAACGGTTTTGCCCACTCGGCGGGCCCCGAAAATCAATACGGCTTTGCCGGGTGCGATTCTGTTGGTTATTTTGTCCTGAAGTATTCTCTTTATGGTTTCCATACTGCTTTATTTTACACACAAATATAGGAAATATTTCCCAACTGGCGATTTTTACATTAAAAACGTACTTTCAACTGGCGATTTTTACATTTTGCCATGGTGGATTCTACCGGGAGCTACGAGGTTGTTCAACATCTCAAGATCAGCAAATATTGGATTGGGATTCTTTAAGCGGTCGGTCGATTCTCCATGATATAATCCCGGTAAGGGATTGCGGGTGTATTTCGAGTAGGTTGAAGGGTACTCTCGTTAAATTTTCATGCATGGATCAAGCCAAGATGAAAGACAATTGATCCTCTCCGTCCCGTTGACTTCCCGTTGATTTCCCGTTGACTTCCCATTGACTAATTAACGAGATACCGGTGCAAGTGTACTGGGATTCCTTGTTATCCCCGAGTCATTGCACTAAAAACTGATCACTTTCATCGTCGTCCCCTATCGCTTGTAATGGTGGCGGAAGATTAACGATTCTATCTTTTTTATTGTAACTTTGCGAGATCATTTTCAATTTTGCATTTTCAATTTTCAATTAAAACATGATACAGATAGGGGATACGATTATAAGTCTGGATATTTTCGAGAAGAAATTTTGTTGTGATTTGGCAGTTTGTAAAGGAATATGTTGCGTGGACGGGGACTCGGGGGCGCCTTTGGAAGAAGGGGAGGCGGAACAGATCCGGGAAAATTACGAGAAGATTAAACCTTACATGAAACCCGAGGGAATTGCTGCCGTGGAGGAACAGGGCTTTTCAGTGATCGACATCGAGGGCGACACGGTTACCCCGTTAATCGATGGACGGGAGTGTGCGTATATTATCGAGGAGAACGGGTGTTCGTGGTGTGCCATTGAAAAAGCGTGGAGCCGGGGAGAGAGTTCTTTCCGTAAACCTATATCTTGCCACATGTACCCGATCCGGGTGAAACAATACCAGAATTACGAGGCGATGAATTATGACCAGTGGACGATTTGTGCTTGCGCCCGCTTAAAGGGTGAGCAAGAGGGGATTCCGGTGTACGTGTTTTTGAAAGATGCTCTCATTCGCAAATACGGGGAGGAGTGGTACGAGCAATTATGCTACGCCGCACGGGAGATCGAGACGGGAAAAATCAAGTTCGGACGCTAATTTTTTTGGAACTTTTCTTTGCGGAAAAAGAAAGTTATTCTATCTTTGCAGCGCAAAAGCAAAATGGTGGATGTAGCTCAGTCGGTTAGAGCGTCGGATTGTGGTTCCGAAGGTCGTCGGTTCGAGACCGATCTTCCACCCACGGAAACGGAGAATTGAAATTCAGTTCTCCGTTTTTTTATTTCTTCCCGGCTTGCAAGAATCACTGGCTCTTCGTGTACCTATCCCTAGGGATTCCTAATCTTTCGGAATGAGTCTCCTGTATTTTTATTGATAGTTCATTTAGACCATGAAGCATTCATCCAGTATTCATCTTGCATTTATCTTCGATAAATAAGATATTTTCATCGTTTTTGTTTGGATGTTCCTTCTATTGGGATGTATATTTGTTATATGGATCGTTATGTACGGGAGACAGGGTGTCATAGCGCAGACTTGGGGAAGCCTGATCATATCCTTAGCGTGATCTTGTCGATAAAATTTTCAACTGTATTTGAAAATTCTTATATTTGTAAAAAATATTCGGTTATGATTGAAATAATTAATTTCATAAGGAAATATAATTTTTGGGACGGCAATCCATTGGATTTAGGATATATCCGTACGTTTTACACGGGTAAGATAGGCAAATATGTTGGTAATAAACTGGTCAAAGTGTTAGTAGGGCAACGCCGTGCGGGTAAAAGTTATATCTTGCGTCAGATTGCATCTCAATTAATATCTCAAGGAATTAAAAGGGAAAATATATTTTATATCAATAAGGAATATATAGAGTTAATAAGCTTACGAGATGCTACTGAATTGGAGCATTTGTACCAAACGTATCGTCAAGAGTTAAAACCGATAGGAAAGGTTTATCTTTTTATTGATGAAATACAATATATTGAGGAATGGGAACGATTTGTAAATTCTCATTCCCAAGATTTTGCAGAACCTTGCGAGTTATTTATAAGCGGTTCAAATTCGAACCTGTTGTCCGGGGAATTGGCCACTCTTCTCTCGGGACGTTATGTTGAGTTTGAGGTTTTCCCGTTCAGTTATGCCGAATATTGCGGGATCACACGGCAAGAGGTCGGGAATGATAGTTATAAAAAATATCTTCAAAGTGGGGCGTTACCCGAACTTTTCAATTTGCCAAACGATGAAATGAAACAGAATTACGTGTCTTCAATTAAAGATACGGTCATGTTGTGGGATATTGTGGGAAGATACAAGGTGAAAGATGTCAAATTGTTAGATGACGTGTTTGTTTATCTGGTAAATAGCGCCGCGAATATTGTCTCGATAACAAATATTGTCAATTTTTTCACGTCAAAGAAAAGAAAGACGAATTACGAGACGTTATCATCTTATATCGGCTATCTCGAAAACTCTTTCTTGATTCATCGTGCCGAGCGATATAATATAAAAGGTAAGGATACTATTTCCGGTAACAGTAAATATTATTTAAACGATTTAAGTTACCATAACTATCTTTATGCCGGATATGGTTATGGGCTTGGCTATCTTTTAGAAAACGCGGTTTATTTGAATCTGCGACGAGCCGGGTATCAAGTCTACGTGGGAACAATCAAGAATACGGAAGTTGATTTTGTCGCTATGAAAGGTGATCGAAAGCTTTATTTGCAGGTTACGTTACAATTGACGGAAGAGCAAACGGTTGAGAGGGAGTATCGTGCATTAAAGCTTATCGAGGATAATTTTGACAAGTATGTTGTAAGTATGGATGACTATAAAATACCAACGAATGAGGGGATTGAACACGTTTCGGCTTGGAACTTGGATGAAATATTGAATAAATAAGCTCTTGGTATATTCCTGTGCTGTTTTTTTGCAAGGACGAGAATTATGTCTATTTTTACACAATCGTTGACGAAACGGTGTAATTGAATATAAATCATTAATAATTAGAATAAATTACATGGCAACAGAGAAATTTTTGTGGAGACACATAGGGCCGCGTCCGGAGGATATTGAAAATATGCTCAAAGTGGTTGGTGTTAGTTCACTTGACGAGTTGATCGAGCAAACCGTGCCGGAGTCTATCCGTTTGAAAAAAACGTTGGATTTGCCGGCTCCTCTAACCGAGTTCGAGTTTATCTCCCGGATGAAGGCGGTAGCTTCAAAAAATAAATTATACAGAACCTTTATCGGTCAAGGATATTATGACACGATTACCCCTGCCGTGATCCAACGGAACATTTTGGAGAACCCGGCTTGGTACACGTCATACACTCCCTATCAGGCTGAAGTTTCCCAAGGTCGTTTGGAGGCTTTACTGAATTTCCAGACGATGGTGGTGGAACTTACCGGAATGGAAATTTCTAACTGTTCGTTGCTTGACGAGGCCACGGCTGCTGCAGAATCAATGACGATGATGTACGGTCTGCGCGGTAAAGAGATGAAAAAAGCGGGTGCCAACAAATTGTTTGTTGACAACCAGATTTTCCCGCAGACAAAGGACGTGTTGATCACCCGTTCTGCCCCGCAAGGAATTGAGTTGGTTTATGGTGATTATGACACGTTTGAATTTACCCCGGATGTATTCGGTGCTATTATCCAGTACCCGGCTGCTAACGGTGAGGTCCGTGATTACAAGGCTTTTGCTGATCGTGTACACGCGAACGGTGCTTTGTTGTCGGTAGTGGCTGACATGATGAGTCTCGTGTTGCTGACTCCTCCGGGAGAATGGGGTGCTGACGTGGTTGTGGGAACAACGCAACGTTTCGGTATCCCGATGTCTTACGGTGGACCTCATGCTGCTTACATGGCAACGAGAGAGGAATACAAACGTAACATCGTGGGACGTATTATCGGTGTGACGATTGATGCACAGGGAAATCATGCATTGCGTTTGGCTTTGCAGACCCGTGAACAACATATCAAACGGGAGAAAGCTTCTTCCAATATCTGTACTGCCAAGGCTTTGAATGCCACGATGGCCGGATTCTATGCCGCTTATCACGGTCGGGAAGGATTGGAAAGAATTGCCCGTCACATTCATTCTGCAGCCGTGATTCTGGCCGAAGAAATCCAGAAATTAGGCTACAAGCTGAAAGTGGATAAATTCTTTGACACGTTGCGTTTTGAGTTGCCGGAGGGTGTTTCTCAGACTGCCGTTCGTGACGCAGCCTTGGAGCAGGAGATCAACTTGTTCTATTGCAACTGTGGTTGTGGTAAAGTAGTTGGTTTGTCAACTGACGAGAAGATCAACGAGAAAGAAATCAACACGTTAATCGGAATTTTCGCCAAGGCTGCCGGAAAGACTGCCGAGCATGTAGAATTCCTTGACGATCGCACGGTGCTTGACCCGACGATGTTGCGTGACGACGAGATTCTGCAACAATCCGTGTTCAACATCTATCACTCCGAGACCGGAATGATGCGTTACATGAAGAATTTGGAGAGAAGAGATATTTCTTTGGCTACTTCCATGATTTCTTTGGGATCTTGTACGATGAAATTGAATGCTGCTGTTGAGATGTTGCCGATCACGTGGCCGGAACTGGGTGCTATCCACCCGTTTGCCCCGATGTCTCAGGCAGAAGGTTACCAACAAATGATCCGGGAAACCGAGGAAATGTTGTGTAAAGTGACCGGATTTGCCGGATGCAGCCTGATGCCGAATTCCGGTGCTGCCGGGGAGTATTCCGCTTTGATGGTGATCCGTCAATATCATATTTCTCGCGGAGAGGGTCATCGTAACGTGATCCTGATCCCGGCTTCCGCTCACGGAACGAACCCGGCTTCCAGTTCGATGGCAGGTTTCAAGATTCTTGTTACCGCTACTGACCCGGAAGGAAATATCGACGTGGAAGACTTCCGCAAAAAAGCTATCGAGAACCGGGATAACTTGATTGGTGCGATGATCACGTACCCCTCAACTCACGGTATTTTCGAGGAATCAATCAAGGAATTGTGCAAGATTGTTCACGAGAATGGCGGACAAGTATTCATGGATGGTGCTAACATGAACGGGCAGTGTGGTTTGACCAGCCCGGGAGAGATCGGTGCTGACGCTTGTCACTTGAATTTGCACAAGACATTTGCTATGCCTCACGGTGGTGGTGGTCCCGGTGTTGGCCCGATCTGCGTGGCTCCTCACTTGGTGAAATTCTTGCCGTCACACACGATGGTGAAGACCGGAGGCGATGAAGGCATTCACGCCGTGGCTGCCGCTCCTTACGGTTCTGTTGGAATGTTACCTGTAACTTACGGTTACTTGTTAATGTTGGGTGGCGAAGGTTTGGCTATGGTAACCAAGATGGCGATTTTGAACGCGAACTATCTGGCTTCATCTTTCGAGAAATTAGGATTCAAGATTCTGTTCAAGGGATCGAAAGGTCGTGTAGGTCACGAGATGATCTGGGATTGCAACATGTTCAATAAAGAATATGGAATTTCTGAGTTGGATATTGCCAAACGTTTGATGGACTTCGGTTTCCACGCTCCAACCTTGTCATTCCCCGTTCACGGGACATTGATGGTTGAGCCGACGGAGAGCGAGCCGAAAGAAGAGTTGGATCGTTTCATCGAGGCGTTGAAGACTATCCGCGAGGAAATGATCGAGGTGGGTGAAGGTAAAGCCGACAAGACGGACAATGTTTTGAAGAATGCACCCCACACGCATAAAGTGTTGACGGCTGACGAGTGGTCTCACGCTTACCCGCGTAGCAAGGCGGCTTACCCGCTTGCATGGGTGGCTGAGAACAAATTCTGGCCGCAAGTAGGTCGTGTGGATGATGGTTATGGTGATCGTAACCTGATGTGTACCTGCGATTCGCTTGAGTCATATGCGGACGAGAAATAAATTCTTTTAAATTGTAGTGGAAAGCGTTTCATGTTGAGGTCGAAACGCTTTCCTTTTCTTATTTTCCATGGAGGAAAGCATGTTGGAGCAAGATGTATTGTTGGATTTATTGGCACGTAAGGATAACCGGGCTTATCAATATTTGTATCAATGCTACTACGTGGCGTTGAAGGCTTTGGCAAATTATTACGTGAAGGATAATGACGTGGCGGAAGATCTGGTGCAAGACGTGTTTATTTCCTTGTTAGAGAGTGGTTATAAGTTTAAAACAGAGAATGACATTAAGTATTTTTTATATAGTTCTCTGAAAAACAAGTGTATTAGTCATTCTCGGAAACAGAAAGTCCGGGATAAATATTACCGGGATGTTTTGTCCTCGCAAAATGAAGAGGAACATTTTTGGGATAAGGTGCTGGAAGAGGATGTTTATGCCCGGTTGATGGCAGCTATCGAGTCTCTGCCGCCTCAGTGTAAATTAGTCATGATGATGACCCTAGATGGGTTGAAAGCGTCGGAGATTGCCGAACGTTTGCATATTTCCGTGGATACCGTGAAGGATCACAAAAGTAACGGGAAGAAGAAATTGACCGCCCAGTTGAAAGATGCAGAGTTGCTCTGTTTGATTGGATTCCTTTGGTTGTAATACTCGTCACGGGAGTGCTATTTTTTCAGGTGTAAAAAAATTTTTTTTAGGAGCCCCCCTTTTTGGGAGGTCGTGCGTTTTATCTGTGAAAACCGGAAATGAAATAGGTTTAAACGTTCCTTTATTACGATTATAAAGGTGGTTTAGTAACGAGAAATCTACTAAATCATTTTAATTGGAAAAATACTGATTACAAACGCTTTAAGGAAAATCAAAATTCCAATGTAAAAAGGGAAATCTAAATATTTAAAATATCAATAAAGGAACGTTTAATGCGATTTTATAAGTTGTATGTTGATGAGCGATAAAGAAATGTTATTCAAAATATCCTTGTTGATTTCCAAGAGTTTATCTGGGAATATCACGAAAGAGGAACAAGCCGAATTAGATTCGTGGCGGGAAGAATCCGAATATAACAAGAAGTTGTTCGAGCAAATTTGTTCGGAGACGGTAATGCGTGAAAAACTTGTTCAATATAAGAGTGCGAATGTGCAGGCTGCGTTTGATACCTTTGTTAAAAGAAGAGAGAAACTACATTATCGTCAGCGCTGGATAGGAAAGTTATCCCGTTATGCGGCTATTTTTATCGTACCCGTGTTGGCCGTGGTGTTTTATTATAGCCAGAGAGAGAACATTGAAATAACCGAAGAACCACAATCCAAGAGTGGGGTGGTTACGATTCAGAGAAATTTGCCGGTGCTGACGCTTTCTAACGGGAAAGAAATGGTCCTGTATAATCAGGAGTTATTGCTGGAAGAAGAGAACGGGGTAAGAATTTCCGTGGATGAAGAGGGGCGTATGCAATATGACCGGGCGGATTCCGTGGGAACGGAAATGGTGTATAACACATTGACAACGCCTTCACAGTGTGATTTCACGTTCACTTTGGCAGATGGAACAAAGGTGTGGATGAATGCTAAATCTTCTTTACGCTATCCGGTTGCTTTTCAGGGAAAAGAACGGGTGGTTTATGCGGAGGGAGAGATATATCTGGAAGTAGCTCGGGATGAAAAGCATCCGTTTTTCGTGATGCTTAACGGGATGAAAGTGGAGGTGCTGGGAACTTCTTTTAACGTGAATTCCTATGCGGATGAGAATTACACGGAGGTGACACTGGTGGAAGGACACGTGGCGGCTTACGTGGACGACAAGAGCTACGATCTATTACCAAGCCGACAATTACGCTGGGATAAAGAGAGTGAATCCGTGGATATAAGAACCGTGAATGTTAATGATTATATCGCTTGGAAGAAAGGGCAATATGTATTTAAGGGGCGGTCTTTGGAAGAGGTGGCTAAAGTATTGGAGCGCTGGTATGATATGGAGATTATTTTCGAGAATGAAAAAAGCAAGAAAACTGTTTACACGGGGGTAATTAATAAAGAGGAAAATTTTGATGCTTTTGTTTTGCGATTGAGAGAGACGTCATCTTTATCGTGTAGAATGGAAAGCAATAGATTATATATCAAGTAATTTTAATCGTAAAGGAAAATTGTATGAAAAAAATTTTAGTATTAGGCTGTTTATTGATGTCATTTGTCGGGCTTTTCGGGCAAAATGAAGTCTCAAAAGAGACGAAAGATTGTACGATACAAGGTGTGTTAGATGGTATTTATAAAGGAACGAAGGTTTATTTGGTTGAAGAAGAGGAAATAAATGGAGCCTCCAAGGTTATTGATAGTTGTGATGTCAAGGATAATCGTTATACGTTTGTTATAAAGAATGTGACTGTTCCGCGAATGTATTTTGTGAAAAGTGGTGATCCGAACTGTTTGAGCCCGATTACCCCAATTTGGGTAGAGCCGGGGAATGTAAAAGTTCGGGCTAATTCGGAGTTTTTTTTGAATTGTACTGTTACCGGAACGGTTAATAACGAGATTTTTAGTGCTTATAATGCAGAGATGAAGCATTTCGTGGATAGTATGTTGCGTTCGGCTAATATAGATCTGTTGTTGAATAGAAATCAGTCGGAAAAGGAAAAGGATAGGGATTTTAAAGCTCGTACGAAACAACATGGTAGTAGAGCTTTGCATTTACAGGAAGAGTTAGTTCGTAGGTATTATGATCAGGCAATAGCCCCGTTTATGATCTTTTGGGAGATGAAAGCGAATGTTACTCTCGATGAATTAAAAGAATTACGTGCAGTGGTTTCCCCGAGCCTGAACGAACATCCTTACACGAAGCAATTGGATGAATATATTCGTTTAGCTGAATTTAAGGTGGGAAGTGATGTGCCGGATTTCGAATTACCGGATAAGGATGGAAAAACGTTTAAATTGAGTAGTTTGAGAGGTAAGTACGTGTTGATAGATTTTTGGGCGTCTTGGTGTGGTCCGTGTATGCGGGAAATGCCTAACGTGGTGAAACTGTACAAAGAGTGTAAAGGGAAGAATTTCGAGATCGTGGGTGTTTCTTTGGACCAGAAACGTGATGCATGGTTGAATGCGGTGGAGAAGAACAAGATGAAATGGATTCAAGTGAGTGACTTGAAGTCTTGGGCAACCCTTCCCGTGAAATTGTGTAATGTTTCGGCTGTACCTTATACCGTTTTAATCGATCCTCAAGGTAAAGTGATTGCCTTGGATTTGAGGGGGGAGGAGTTAATTAATAAGGTGAAGGAAGTTTTGAATAAGAAATAACAGGAATACATGAAACATATATTTTTGATTATCGGATTAGTAAGTGTTCTTACTTTTCCGGCGGGAGCCAAAGGACGTCCTACCGTGATCAGTGCGGAGATTTACGGGTATGTGCGGGATCAGGTGTATTTTGATTTCCTTGAGAAAGAGGGAATTAATATGGAATTCCCGTATAAGGAGGGGCAGGTGATCGAGTTTACCGTGGACTTGGACGATGTGACCACGTTGGTGTTGAATACATTTATCGAGATGTATTTACAGCCGGGGGATTCTATCCATGTGAAACTGACTTACGATGGAAAACGTTACGAGTCGGTGGAGTTCTCCGGAACCCCGGCAGCGGTCGCTATCTGTTCCGCTATAAATAAAAAGGAGATGTTGCAGCGGGAACGTCGTTATAAAACTAATATCCCGGCCATGCTGGTGACTCGGACTGATGCGAAGAAGTTTCACGCGGCAACGGTACAGGAGGTGAAGGATGAGGAGAAGATTATAAATGAGGTAAAAGATCAGATTGATCCTCGGGTGTATAATATGGCTATGGCGCAAATTGAAGGGACCTTGTTGACGAATCTGATTTCCTATCCTTACGCGAGTGCGGATTTTCACAAGAAAAAATTGGAGGATTGTCTGGCCGAGGACTATTGGACGGCTTTGGATGATTACAAGCTCCGGACGGATGAAGCTTCGCTGAGGAATCGGGTGTATATGGCTTTTCTCTTGCCTTACAAAGATTATATGCGTCGCAAAGAGGCTCATGATCAAGGGAAGGACTATCAGCCGTTGACTTCCTTGGAAGATCAATATAAGGATATGGCTGCTTTTTACAAGGGGTCTTTGCAGGATGCGGCATTATTCGTGCTTTTGTACAATTCAATCACATCCAATGGAGATTTTAACGTGATCGAGAAACTGGTAAAAGATTATTTGAAAAAGTATAATAAGAATAAGGAATACAAGAAGATTTTGAATCAAGTGATGCAGTAAATTAAAAGGGGAAATGTATTGCAGTACATTTTCCCCACTCTGAATTTTAATTTAATTTCTCTAAATTAAAAGCAATACAAAATTATGCAAAAAAAGAAGTGTCTATGTAGAGATTTAATTATTAAATCGATTTGTTGTGTTTTTTTATATGCTTTACTGCCAATTTCGTCTGTTTTGGGGCAGGAACAGGACTATAAAAAAACGAGGGTAACGCTGAATGTGAAGGATATGAAATTGAACGACGTGCTTGATACGCTGGCATCAGTAGCTAAAGTACGGTTCTTTTATAATCATTCACAAATAGATGTTAATAAGAGAGTGTCTTTGGATGTGAAGGATAGCGAGTTGGATTATGTGTTGATGTTAGCCTTGGGAGATCAACCCGTGTCCGTGGAGTACCAGATGAATCGTGTCGTGGTTTTGAAGTACCAAAAACCGACACAGGGAGTAACTATTTATAAGATTAACGGGACTGTTATTGATGCGTCCACGAAAGAACCTCTTCCGGGAGCGAGTATTATCCTGAAAGAGAATAAGGGGATGGGAGTGGTGACGGATTTTGACGGGAAGTTTTTTATCGAGGTGTCTCAGGGAACATCTGCCTTGTTGATTTCATTCGTCGGCTACGAGGAAGAAACGCTCACGGTGACCGGGGATATGAAAGATCTGGAGATCAAGTTGACGGCGAAAACCACGGAGATCGAAGACGTGGTGGTGACGGGTATGGCACCTCGTAAGGTGGAAAGTTTCTCGGGAGGTTATGTTTCCGTGAAAGGGAGCGAGTTGAAGAAGATAAGCCCGAATAATCTGTTGAAGGCTTTACAGGTTTTTGATCCGAGTTTCCGTATCGTGGAAAATAATAATGCCGGTTCGAACCCGAATGCCATGCCGGAATTCCGCTTGCGAGGTGACGTGCAGCTAGGAAATGGCGGGGTGGATGCCAATAGCATGGAGATGATGATGGGGGATTATTCTCAACGCCCGAATATGCCGCTTTTCGTGTTGGATGGGTTTGAAACCACCTTGCAACGGATTGTTGACTTGGACCCGGAACGTGTGGAATCCATTACTATTTTGAAGGATGCTGCAGCAACGGCGATTTACGGTTCGAAAGCCTCTAACGGGGTGCTTGTCGTGGAAACGAAGAAACCTCTTCCGGGAGCGTTAAATATTTCGTATAGCATGAATATGGGTATTTCCGTGCCTGATTTATCGGATTATAATTTGATGGATGCGGAAGAGAAGTTGGAATACGAACGAATGGCCGGGGTATTCAGCACGACGAGCCAGTTGAACTATTACAATAAATATAAAGAAGAAATTTTAAGAGGGGTTGACACGTACTGGTTGTCAGAACCCTTGCGGACGGCTGTCTCTCACCGCCACACGTTGACCATGGAAGGTGGAGATGAGGCGTTAAGATATAACTTGGGAATAAATTATTCAAGAGAACCGGGAGTGATGAAGGAATCCGGGCGTAACAGTATGGGTTTGAATCTATCTCTTCAATACCGTCGGAAAAAATGGAATATCCAGAATCAATTGAGCCTGTCGAACGTGAGAGGGGATAATTCTCCTTACGGTTCTTTCAGTCAATACACGAAATTAAACCCGTATTACCGGAAAACGGATGAAAACGGTCGTTATACCAGTCTTCTGGACCGGAAGACATTACCGGGCGAAGGGGGGGAAACGGTGAGTATTGTGAACCCGTTGTATAATTTGTTGTGGAAATATAAGGATTTCACGGAGAATTTTAGTGTCGTGGATAATTTTAATATCGAGTGCGCGATTCTGGAGAATCTCCGGGTGTCGGCGGGAGCGTCCATCACGAAAGGAACTTCCCGGATGGAGGTTTTCAAATCTATGAATCACACGGATTTCTTGGGAGAGACAGATTTGACCAGAAAAGGGTCATACAGCAAGAGTACAGGGGATAATGTTTCTTGGAGCGTGAATGCTTCTGTAAGTTATAACTACACGAAGGATAAGCATTTGTTAAGTTTGTTCGGACGTTGGAACGTGGATGAGAACAAGAGTAATAGTGTAGACTTGTCGGCTATGGGTTTTCCGAATGATAATATGGATGACTTTTTGTTTGCTTACGAGATGGAAGACCGGGTGAGCGGGTCTGAATCGACTTCCCGGACGGTCGGAATTATCGGGCAGCTTAGTTATATGTATGATATGCGTTTCTCGGTAGACTTTAGTATTCGTGGGGATCTTTCCTCGCAATTCGGGTCGAACACGGGTATGGCTCCTTTCTGGGCAGTCGGGGCTCGTTGGAATGTACACCGGGAAAAATGGTTGCAAAATACTTTCATCTCAAACTTGGTGTTACGCGGATCATACGGTATCACGGGATCACAAAGTTATTCCCCTTATCAGGCGAAAGAGACTTACACGTACGATGATTTGTTGTTCCCCTATCCGTCTTCGGATATATTGGGAGCGCAGTTGAAAGGTATGGGTAACCCGGATTTGGGATGGTCCACGACGAAGAATCGTAGTTTGGCGATGGAACTTGGACTATGGAATAGTCGGGTAAATGCATCCTTCTCGTATTACAATAATTACACGGATGAGTTGCTGTTGGATTATAATATGGCTCCTTCTACCGGATTTGCGAGCAAAACCATGAACGTGGGAGCTGTTGAAAACGAGGGATATGATATTTCGTTAAGCGTGATGCCTATTCAGGATTACGAAAGACAGATTCAATGGAGTATCTCAATGAACGGTTCGCATAATCGTAACGTGATCAAGAAGATTTCGAACGAGATGAAGGCTATGAATCAGAAAAATCTGGAGAAAAAGAACGGGAGCCCGGAGGCTATTTACGAGGAAGGGAAATCTACCACCCAGTTGTTCGTGGTTCCTTCTTTGGGAATTGACCCGGCCACGGGGCAAGAAGTGTTCTTAACCCGCAACGGGGAGAAAACCTATATCTGGGATCCGCTGGATAAAGTGGCCATCGGTGACACGGAACCGAAATTGAGAGGTTCTATTTCTTCCGCGTTTACGTATAAGAATTGGAGTGTTTCTCTGGCTTGTTCGTACGAGTTGGGAGCATGGTGGTATAACCAGACGCTGGTGGATAAAATTGAAAATTCAAGTGCTGCTTATAACTTGGATCGCCGGGCGTTATCACACCGTTGGAGTGAGAATAACCGGAATGCCCGTTATAAAGCGATAACGATGACGAACCAAGATACGGGAATGAGCAGCCGTTTCGCTCAGAAACGGAATGAATTGTCGTTTACGTCTTTGGCAATCGGTTATCGTTTTGACCCGAAGAATTTTAAATTCTTGCAAGCGTGCCGGATTGCCAGTATGTCGCTGAACGCTACGATGGAGGAACTAGGTAGAATTTCATCGATCAGAACGGAAAGGGGATTGGATTACCCGTTTGCCAGAACGTTCAACGTGTCGTTGTCGGTATTGTTTAATTAAAATGAGGAGGAGTACGAGATGAAAAACTTATTATTATCAGCAATTTGCATCGTTTCGTTGTTCTTGTCTTCCTGTCAGAATTGGATTGATGTGAATCCGAAAACGGATATTGAGGCCGAAGAGTTCTTTACTTCAGAGGACGGGTTCAAGAGTGCGTTGACCGGGTTATATAGCATGATGGTACTGGAAAAGTCATACGGGAGACAGATGACGTTTGATTTCGTGGAGAAATTGGTTCAACGATATGATAATTACCCGGCAGGAACCGTGACGGATGAGGAACGGGCTGCTATCTATAAATATGGTGAAACGACAAGTTCTAAAAATGCGATTGCCGAGATCTGGTTGAAGTTATATAACGAGATCGCAAATATCAATAATTTCCTGCAATACCTTGAGACAAACGGAGATGTGATCGTGACGGAGGGGTATCGTGATCTGATGAAGGGGGAGGCTCTTGGCTTACGTGCGTTTCATTATTTTGATCTGTTGCGTTTGTGGGGACCGATTTATTCCCAGGATTCGACAAAAGCGTGTATTCCTTACCGGGAGCAATTTAATTCGGAAAGCGCACCCTTGATGGCAGCTAACGAGGTGATGAAACGTATTGTTGCCGATTTGAAAGCTGCCGAGGAATTGTTGAAGAATGATCCGATGAATTATGAGAATGTTGCAGACGAGCCTTTCATCGGTTATCGCAAGCATCGTATGAACAAGTATGCCGTTAAGGCTATGTTGGCCCGCGTATATTTGTACATGGGAAATAAGACGCAGGCAGCGAACTATGCCCGGGAGGTAATTAATGATTCCGGGTTGCGGCTTGTACGTGATAACCGGGAAGACGTGTCTTCGTACGGGGAGACTATTTTCGGACTTTCCATGTATAATATGGAAGAAAAGTTAGCGGCTTATTGGAAAGATGCCACGACTTTCGACACGCAGTATTATATTTCTCGAACCAATATTTCATCCGTGTTTGAAACCAATTCGGGCATTGGGTTGAATGATATGCGTTATCGTTCGAATTATGGCTTTATTCATACTTCTGCTAATCTTTTTCTTTGTCGCAAATATTTAGGTGCCAGCGGAATGTATGGAGAGAAAATCCCGTTGATCCGTTTGGCAGAAATGTACTATATACTGGCAGAATCGGTTGCTTTGTCTGAATGTGGACAATATATTAACGCGGTGAAGAACGCTAGGGGTATTTCCAGGGCATACGATGTTGGTACGGATGTGACCGAGGAACAACGTTTGGAAGAATTGAACAAGGAGTATCAAAAGGAATTCTTTGCTGAAGGGCAGTATTTCTACTTCTTGAAGAGGCATAACATGAAAACCTTCTACCGTTGTCCCGTGGAGAATTTTTCAGCTTACGTGCTTCCGGTTCCGGATGATGAGAAAACGTATGGTGAGGCTGAGTAATCATTTAAACGCAAAGTATAGAATATGAGAAATATATATGTTATTATAAGTGTTTTGTTATTCTCTTTAGCGGCGTGTCAGGAAAAGGAGATTCCCGGCTACTCGATAGAACGGGATGGTTTGCAATTCGATTATGACACGAATGAAATGAGAGTGACGGTTGATTTTATGCAGGAGTATAGAATTGATACGATCTGGTATTCCGGAGTCCCGGGCGAGGGATCTTATTACACGTTAAGATGGTACACCGGTGATTCTTTACTGAAAAAGAAAATTCAGTTGAATTTATCCATGATGGGGCATGCCGTGGATTATGACCGGGAATTCCGGTTGAAAGCGGTGGTGGCGGAAGGTACGGATGAAGTGGCAAAAACTTTCTTGGAGTTTGAGCCTTCGTACGTGTTCCGTGCCGGACAATTGAAAGACACGGTGGAAGTGTACGTGTTGAATCCGGGTGCCCGGGTGAATTACACGATCGGGATTGTTTTAGATACGGAGAATTCCGATCCTTCATTGGAATTGGGAGCAACGGAAAAGAATGAATATCAAGTGCTATTAAGCAATCGTTATCCGCAGCCGTCTCAATGGGATGCGAGTGTCGTCGGGGAGTTTAGCGAGGACAAGTACGCGTTCATGGTGACCATTTTGGGAAAATTGTATGATCAGTATGCTGATTGGAGTACCGATCTTGCCACGCTGTCAGAGGCTTTGAACGAATACAATGTTTCACATCCCGGTGAAGAGAAAGATTTTACATTTCCGGAACCTCCGACTCCTGTTTGGTGGAGTACGTTTGAATACATAATCGGAGAATATTCTATGGCCAAGAATCAATTTATGCGAGAGGCTTTAGGGGATGATTATAACAATTTCGGTTATTGGTATATAGAAGATCCGGAAGGAATGAACCAACGTTTACGGGATGCCTATGACGAATATAACGCTGAACACCCGGATGATCCGCTACCGTTCGAACAGTTCCCGGTTATATGAGAGAAAGATTATTCTATGATTCATAAAATAGAAATACAATGAAAAGATTAATATTTATAGTCGGATTTGTTGCGTGGTTTCTTGTCGGATGTTATGATGATAAAGGAAATTACGACTACAAAGATATAAACACGATTGATGGGCTTACGTTTATGCCTACACCGATTACCGTGGAAGAAGGAAATACGTATCGATACGAGTATCGCCAGCCGGCGCAGGAAGAATTGAAGGTGACTTATTCTCCGGTGTTTACCCAAAGTATGGTGGAAGGAGAGGATAACGTGGAGTATTTATGGACGGTGGGATACAAGGATGGTTCTGAGAATGTTGTGGATAGTGTGTTCACGAAAGAATTGGAACTGACTTATCCTCCGAAGAAAACAACCAGATATAATGTTAAATTCCGGATGAGTGATAAGAGGACGGGGGTTGATCATTATCGTGATTTTACCATGACTACGAAAGTGCCGTTCGTGAATGCGTGGTTTATCCTGAATGGCCCGGAAAACAACAGGAAGTTATCTACCGTGGAGGAACCGGATTCCACGAGCCCGATCATCAGTTATGATGCTTATAAGGATCTGTGGAACAGGGAACGATTCCAAAAAGCGGAGGCTTTGTCGTACGTGAATTTCCTGACTCATACGGATGGTCAGGATAAGTATGAAAATTTATATGTTATTCAGCGGGATTCTGTTGCTTTGATGTTGCCTTTCGTGTTGGAAGACCGGAAAGACTCCAGATCGTTATTTGCACCGGGAGCTAACCCGAATAATTTAGCTTATAGTGAATCTCATCCTTTAAGTAGATATGCTATTGCCGTGGATAATGATGGTAAATTTTATCATTCGGGAATGAGTGGATATTATTTTTCCGGTTTGGCTGAAAACGACGTGCAGAATTACGTGATCGACAAGATTTATATGAGTCAAACGGGTTTTACCACGATTTGGGATAAAACGAATCGGAAATTTATGTCGTTTTATCCTGTCGAAAACCAGTGTTATAATGTTACGAGTTCCGACGGGAGTTACCCGCAAAATGCTGTTGAGTCAAATACGGTAGAGATCAGTGATTTTCCGGTTGAAGGCTTGTCCGAAGTTGTTGACGGGACGACTCAATTGATGGAGATTTTATGGTTGGGGCAAGGAGTTACTTCGGGGTCCGAAGAGACCGGAGCAACAGCTATTGGCGTGATGACGGATACCTGCTATATCTTTTATATAGAGGCTAGTGATAAGGGAAAATCAATGAGGGCCGAAGAGTCCCCGATCAAGGTGACGAGAGTGAATTTGGGAGAACTCGGGTTTGACCAGAATACTTGTTTTGCCACGTCTTCCGCTTATGCAGAACAATTCTTTTACACGAAAGAGAGTAAGGTGTTCTTATTTAATACCGTAAGTAAAGAATCGGTAGAATTGTATGATGCGGGCAACGTGATTACGAAGTTGAAGTTCAGGTCTGATGCTGATGCTAGTTTTCCGGATAATTCTTCCCCGTACCGTTGCTTGGGAATTGTCGTGAATGTGGCAGGTGCGGGTGAATTGCATGAGGTAATTTTGGACGAGGCGGGGGATTTCGTGACTTCACATACGTTTACCGGTTTCGGAGAGATAAAAGATTTGATTTTTACAATAGTAACGAGTGTGATTCAATAGATATGTATAAGTTATTTAGTCAATTGTTTATAATTGCTTTTTTCCTTTTCCCCGGATTGTCTTTCGGGGAAGGAAAGAAGTTTACGATTAACGGGAAAATACCGGAAATGCCGTCGGGCAGAATGATAGTGATTACCCAATTGGTGGACCGGGTGGATACGTTGGGACGAGGGGATATTCATGGCGGGAAGTTCGTGGTGGAAGGAGAAATGAATGAACCTTGCGTGGCGTTGATTTACGTGGAAGGATATGGCGGAGGCTTTGTTTTTATTTTGGATTCAGATGCTCCTTACGAGATGGAACTGTTCCAGTCCGGTAAAAGCGTAATTAAAGGAGGAAAATTACAGAGCGAGTTAATAACATATCAGGGAATCGTTGCTGAGGAAAACGAGAAGATTAAGGCTGCACGGGCAAAACTGGCGGAGGCTAGCGAGGCGAAACATTACCGTACTGCAAGTGAATTGCAGAAGAAGTTGGATCAAGTGATGGCAGATGCACAATCTCGTTTAGCTGAGGTCGTGGAGAGGAATAAAGATAACGTGTTTGCAGCTTACATCCAGACGGCTGGAATGGAACGTTTGGATTTGAATCGGTTGAAGGAGTGTTATGCGAGTTTGACGGATAAAGCGAAAGCGACAGGCCCCGGTAGGTTAGTGGCAGCTCGGATTCAAGCGTTGGAAGGGGTTGGTGTAAATGCTGTTGCCCCGGATTTCACGCTACAAACACCGGAGGGGGAGGACGTTGCCTTGTATGGCGTGAAAGGGAAATTGAAGATCATTGATTTCTGGGCATCTTGGTGTGGGCCGTGTCGGATGGAGAACCCGAATATGGTGAAACTGTATGCTGAATTTAAAGATAAAGGTTTGTCCGTGATCAGTGTCTCCTTGGACGAGAAAAAGGATAAGTGGGTGGAGGCGATCAAGAAAGATGGGTTGACTTGGTTACATCTTTCTGATCTGAAAGGATGGCAGGGCGATGTGATAAAGAAATACAATATTGATGCTGTTCCGACGATCTTCGTGTTGGATGAAAATAATCGTATTATAGCTAAAAATCTGAGAGGAGAGAAATTGAAGGCTTTTGTCTCCGAACGATTGAAATAAAGTTTGTGTTTTAAGATGTAGAGGGAATCCGATAAGTGAAATTGGATTCCCTTTTTTGATTGTAAGAAGATGATGAACTTTAGACATGGACTCTTTTTTATATATTTGCAAATGTTTGTGTAAAATATATGAATTGTTAAAAAAATAGTCATGTGTAAAATATTATTGAGTGTGATTCTTGTCGGATGGAGTATGTTATTATACGCCCAGTACGAGGGAATGGAATATTACCGGGAACCGGACCCGGCAGTAAAAGCAAAATTGGAACAATGGCAGGATTTGAAATTTGGCTTTTTTGTGCATTGGGGGCCGTATAGCCAAAAAGGGTATTGCGAGTCATGGACGATCTGTTCGGAAGACGTGGATTGGATTCAACGGGACACGACGATTTCTTATGACGAGTATTACCGGAATTACGTGGGATTGAAGAAGACGTTTAACCCGGTGAAGTTTAACCCGGAATACTGGGCTGATCTGGCAAAAGAGGCCGGTATGAAGTATTTCGTGTTTACCACGAAACACCATGACGGGTTCTGTATGTGGGATACCCGGGAAACGGATTACAAGATTACTTCCGAGGAATGTCCTTTCCATACGGCTCCGAATGCGGATGTCGTGAAGGAGTTGTTTCGGGCCTTCGGGGAAAGAGATTTCATGATCGGGGCCTATTTTTCAAAGCCGGATTGGAATAGCCCTTATTATTGGGCGGATCGCTGGCAACATGGGGATCGTAACGTGAATTACAAGATCAAGGATCACCCGTGGATGTGGGAGAAATTCTGCGACTTTACTTATAATCAGGTGAAGGAACTGATGACCGGGTACGGGAATGTGGATATTATCTGGCTGGACGGGGGATGGGTGGCCCCGGAGAATCGGGGACAGGATATTAAAATGGATCGGATTGTCGATATGGCCCGGGGATATCAACCCGGCTTGATTGTCGTGGATCGTTGGGTTGGAGGGAAGTACGAGAACTACCGCACTCCGGAACAGAAAATTCCCGAGAAACCGTGGGATTACCCGTGGGAGACGTGTATGACGATGGCTAATCAATGGTCATATTTGCCGGGTGATAAGTATAAGTCTACCCGGGAATTGGTGCATTATCTCGTGGATATTGTCAGTAAGGGAGGAAATTTCTTGTTGAACGTGGGTGTGGATGGTAACGGGGAGATCCCGCCGGAAGGAATTAAAATCATGAAAGAGATGGGGGCGTGGATGAAGGTTAACGGGGAAGCGATCTACGAGACCCGGCCGATTGCTCCTTACAAAGAGGCGAAGATTTGTTACACGAAACATAAGAATAACGGGAAAGTGTATGCTATTTATCTAAATGATGAAGATGAACCGAATCCGCCCTCACAGATTATGTTGTACAGTATTAATCCGGCTAAAGGGGCTAAAATCTCGTTGTTGGGTTATAAAGGGAATTTGTCATATAAACGAGTTGGGAATGGGGTGTTGGTGACACTACCATCTTCTTTTGTGAAGAACCCGCCCTGTGGTTATGCGTGGAGTCTTTGCATTGATTAAATTGAAATCATGCAAAAAGAATGATTCTTTTTGCATGATTTCAATTTAACGTTATGATTTTAGTCAACAAGTTTTATTTCCTGACGAATGTCTGCACAGATGATCGTATCTCTCGTGATGGGATCCACGATGAAGAAACGAATGACGGCATAGTAACTTCCCGATAAGGAATGCTCTGGATCGAAAAGGACATCTAATGTCGCTTGAAATTTCCCGGTTTTCATGTAGGTCTCGTCATCGGTTATGGAATGACCGGCAAATCCGAATCCGTAGTTTCCTTCTTGTCCGTCGGGCATGTAACCGGTACAAACGATTGAAAAGGCTCGGTTGGGATGCTCGGCTAAAAATTCCTGAGTGATGCCAATTTTGGGTAAATATTCTGACATATCAACAATCACCTCCGGTACAAGATCTGGGCCTTCAAAGTCAGCTCTGTTGTAGGTCAACCCTTCTGTCACCGGGATAATTTGGATGTTGCGAAAGAAAGAAACGTCAACGTTATGAACCAACGTGTTCCCGAAAATATCCGTCAAAGTTACTTCCGCGGTCGTTGGAATCGAGTTTATATCGGTGTGTTCGTTGAAGTATGCATCGAAATTTGATAGAATGGGGGTGATGTCAAATGCTAACCCGTAATCATCTTGCATCTTGGACACTTGGAAATAATCTGCAAACTCTCCTTTTAAAACGACTTCCATGTTTTGGATCAATGAAAGATCGTAATTTATATTAGTCGTCTCGTTTAAAGGATTGGGGGTCACGTGGATTCGGGACGAAAGAACTTCGCCATTCACGGGTGATTTGTAGCTTTGAACCGTTGGGTTTGAAAATGAAACCATTTTTTCAGAAATGGCGGGTATTGTTGTAATTTCAGCATAATTAGAAGAGGTGATGCTGACAACTTGATTTTTTTCGATATTATAATTTAGCACAAGAAAGATTCGCGTTAATTCGGCAAATGGAAGTCCGTCTTTTACCTTAACCGTGGCAACCCATTCTCCTTCGTGAATTTTTTCTTCCTCGTCAACAAGTGCTTGAACACTTACGAGTTCAAAATTTTCGGGTGGCGTGACCGACACGCCGCGGCCTATCGTGTTTGATTGTACGCAATCCAGCGCAATACTCCCGGGTGAAACTTCATAATTTGATGGGTTTACGCGAAAAATGATTTCACAATTACTCTCGTTATCTATTAGAATTTGCGGGTTAAGTATAACAATCCCGTGGGGAGTAATATTTTTATCCTCGTTGTCGTCGTCATCGTCACATGAGCTACACGTGAGAGTGAAAATAATAGAAAAAAGTAATAATAAATAGGATTTCATGAGATTAAAATTTTAAATATTTTTATAAAAGGGTTGTTCATTCAGATCATTATAAATTTTAGAACCCATTCAACTGCATGGTTGCCGTGGGAATTAATAACACGAAACCGATAATGACAAGCAGCAGGATGAATCTCCAGAAAAATTTCACCCAAATATCGTAAGGAATACGGGCAATTCCCAAAGCGCCAATCAACACGCCGGAAGTCGGGGTGATCATGTTCGTGAACCCGTCCCCGAACTGGAAGGCCATCACGGTGGCTTGTCGGGATAACCCGATCACGTCGGAGAAAGGAGCCATGATCGGCATAGTGAGAGCCGCTTTGGCTGAACCCGATGGGATGATAATGTTGATCATGGTTTGAATCAAGTACATGATTCCTAGTGAAAGTACACGTCCTGCCTCACTCATCAGGCTTGCCAGCGAGTGAAGGATTGGGTCTATAATATGTCCTTCCTGCAAGACAATGATGATTCCCCCGGCCAACCCGACTACCAGCGCGGCAGAAAGAATATCTTTTACTCCCGCGATAAAGAGCTTGACAATACTATCTGCATTTTCTTTGGCCGCGAATCCGGAAAGGATTCCCATGGCAAGGAATAATCCGGATATTTCGGGCAGATACCACCCGTAGCCCATCACTCCCACGATTAGGAAAAGAATCGTGAACCCTAGGATCGTCAAGATGAAAAAGTGGAAAGATTTCCGTAAAGAAAAATATCCGATCAAGGCAAATAGCACGGTTAATACCGGAACAACAAGCGTGGTCAGACTGGAATGTTCCCCGATGGATAGTGTCGTGCGGGGGAAATAACAGGAGAAGAGTACAAGTCCGGAGAGGATAAAAAGATAAACTACCCAAGATGAGGTGTAACTTTTATATTCAATTTCCTGCGTGTTGTCCACTTTTTCCTGTCTCCAATGGCTATCCAAGTTGTACACGAGAGAGGCTTTGGGATTCTTTTTGACTTTTGCCGCGTAGCGTAGTACCCAAGCAATCATGATCACGTTGAGGATGGCCCAGCAGAAAACCCGGTATTCAAACCCGGAGAATAGCGGTAGGTCTGATAATCCTTGTGCGATGCCGATCGTGAAGGGATTCAGAATAGCACCCGCGAACCCGACATGGGCGGCGACGTAGACCATACATACTCCCGTGAGAGAATCGTAACCCATGGATATGGCCAGAGGAACAATAATAATGACAAAAGCCAGCGTTTCCTCGCTCATCCCGAAGATCGCCCCAAAACAACTGAACAGGAGCATGACCATGGTGATAATGATGTTATTGACCCCTAGTTTACGGATAATCCCGATATGTTCGAGTTTCTGAGTGGAGCGTAAGAAGGAGAAAATTCCCACGTCAATGGCCTTGCTGTTATTCATGATCCAGAAAGCACCCCCGATGATTAGGATAAAAGCGATAATTCCGGCTTGTTTCTCGAATCCGTTGAAAAGGGCCGAAAACACCTGCCACGTTTGCGGGCTTTTGGCCACCTCGTGGAATGAATCGTTCACGATTACAGTACGTTCCACTCCATTGACATCGACGGTTTCCCGGGCATATTCCCCACCCGGAATGATCCAAGTTAGGATAGCACAGATGATAATGATTGAAAATACAATGGTGTAGGTGTGCGGCACTTTCTTTAGCATAATGGCTGTGTTTTTAGATTGAGGGTTCAAATTTACAAATATTTGTGAGAGAGCAACAATATGTGGCGTGGAATTCTTAAATTTGCATGAAAGAAGTAAATCATAACCGTATGGACTCACGTTTGCAGGATAAAATATCAGCGGGGGAGAGTAAAGTCTTGGAATTTAAAGAAATCCTGCCGCAAGGGGATAAAATAGCGAAAACTGTTATTGCATTCTCTAATACTAGCGGGGGGCAATTAATTATCGGGGTTGGAGACGACAGAACGATAAAAGGCATTGACCCCGACGTGGATATTTTTGAATTGCAGGATAGAGTGGCATCCATTATCTATGATTTATGTTACCCGAATATTCTTCCCGAATTTTACACGACAAACGTGGATGGGAAGTTATTGTTTATAATAGAGGTCTATCGCGGGAATCTATTGCCGTACTATTTGAAAAAAGAAGGGCGAAATCATGGTACTTACGTGCGGATAGGAAGTTCTAACCGTAAAGCAGACGTGGAGACCGTGATCGATTTGGAGCGGCAGAGAATAAATAGAAGTTTTGACGAGGAGATCTGTTTTGACACGTCTTTTGATAGTCTGGATTTGACCCCGTTGCAGAAAAGGTTCGAGGCGAGGGGGAAGATCCTTGATATAGAGAAGTTGAAAAGTCTGAAACTCGTCCAAGAAGAACATGGGCATTTGTATCCCTCGCAAGCTTTGTTGATTTTGTTAGGGGTACGGGAAAATGCCACCGTGAAGTGTGCCCGTTTTAAGGGAACAACCATGGGATCATTTATTGATAAGAAGGAATATTCGGGAGACCTTTTTTCTCAATTGGATCAAGTCGAGATGTTTATAAAAAACCATCTCCATTTGGCGGGAGTGATTAAAGGGTTACAACGGGAAGATCGGTACGAGATCCCGATGGAGGCGATTCGGGAAGTTATATTGAACGCTTATGTACATAGGGACTATATTAATTTAGGGCGGGATATAAAAGTCGGTATTTATGATGACATCGTGAATATTGTTTCCCCCGGAGGTTTCCCGAGTTCGATTACGATTGAGGACGTGCTTGCAGGACGCTCTGAAACGAGAAACAAGGCGATAGCCCGTGTGTTTAAAGAGTTGGACTATATCGAACAATGGGGCAGTGGAATAAAGAGGATATTTTCATGGTGCGAAGAGGCCGGGGTTGCAAAACCGTTAATTACTGAAAAAGGAGATTTCGTGGATGTCGAGTTGTATCGGGAATACACGAGTGTCCAAGAAAGTGTCCAAGATGATGTGGGTAAAACATTGAATGTCAGAGAAAGTGTCAGAGAAAGTGTCAGAGAAAGTGTCAGAGAAAGTGTCAGAGAAAATGTCAGAGAAAATTTGAATCAGAAACAAATCAATACATTAAATTTTTGCCTTACACCTCGAACAAGTAAAGAGATATTGGATCATTTAGATATTACATACCATTCAAAGAATGTCAGGCAATATATTACAGAATTAGTAGAGATGGAATTGCTTGCTCGGGAGAATCCTAACCCGAATGACCGGAACCAAAAATACATAACAACAGAGGCAGGAAAATTATATATAAAAGAGGACGTTATCTAAGGGGGGAGAGAAATTTGTATCTCCCTCTCCTCCTTTTCCCTATTTTATTCTACCATGGCTAAAATGCCTTCTGTATCTCCAAATATTTGATCTTGGTTACATTCTGTCTCTGAGTAGTAACCAGAGTGTGGATCTCCATAGTAAACGGTACAAGTAAATTTGTGTGAACGTACATCCAATTCTGTGATTTTTACACCTCCTATTATTATCGTATGAGCCCGACTGATATTCGTACTGTATATCCAACCAATACATCTTAATCTAGGCGAATAGATTATGCCATCCTCAAGTAAAGCTAACAAAAGGTCTGCAAAAGGTTTGATTTGCCCTGGTACAAATTTATATCTACTGAGAAATGGGGGTACTTGCTCTATTTGAATGCTATTATTAATGACGCAACTTTGATAAACAGGACTTCCTGGGTTGACATTTGTTGGTGATAAAGAGCAACAATTGTTATAGCCACCAGTGCGGATGCTAATCCAACTTGTAGCTAAATTGCATTGAGAGATAGTTCCGTTTATCCACCATTCTCCTACGGCAAAAGTACACCAGTCATAAAAAGATTGCATAGGAACATGAATGCTTACAGTCCTCACCAGTACAACCAAATTGTAATCCGATATCAGTAGGATCGTCAGATCTACTCGTTTGTTTTGAATATTTCTTTTCTAATAATTCAAAAATTTTATTTTTCTTCTCTTCTTTTTCTTTTTCAATCATTTTAATTTTATCAAAAAAAGGATCTTTTTTTCTATTGATGAATGTAACTAAAAGCTCGCAAATTCCTTCGGAACTTATTTTTCTTCCATCAGTCGTACAATAGGCGATTCCCTCGGGAGTGTCATACATTACGAATCTATCAAAACCGTATTTAAAAATTGAATAGCGACTAGTTCCTGCTTCGTGAAGCATTTTTCTTAAAGGCAAAGATTGCTCGTCCCAGCGTTCTTTCGTGTACATCTGCCATTTATCCTTCATTTTACGGACAGTTAATAAAAGTTCTTTTTTCCCGTCAACTTGAATAAAATATTTTTCTGTTTCTGACTCAGAAAAGCAATTTGCGAGTTTTTCAGGAGATGGGTTTGAAAAGAATTCTTCTGCATCAAAATCACAGAAAGAACAAGAGATCAATTGATTCACATCAATATTAGGATTGTTCCCCCGAGAATAACTTTTATTTATTCTTTCAATAATTTCTTTCTCTTGTTCATTTAGAGAACGTTCTGAGCGTAGCAATTTTTTACATTTGCGAATTCTTCTATTTTATTATTAACACATGCGCTAATAATGAAAGTGATAATAATGAGGTATATATATTTCATAGTTTACTTTGATTAATTGATAGATAATATCTCAAAAAATCATATATAATTTTTAGCCACTTGTCTTTAAGTACTCGTTAAATTATGGAGTTAACAGAAGAATAGTGGTCTAAATCTCATATTGTAATTTATATCTTTATTTTGAATCGTACTTTCCTAATAATTCAAAAATTTTATCTTGCTTTTCTTCCTTTTCGGTCATTTTAAGTTTTTCAATGAAAGGATCTTTTTTATTAATAGATGCAACTAAAAACTCGCAAACTCCCTCTGAATTTATTTTTCTCCCGTTTGTTGTGCAGTAAGCAACTGTGGTACACCACGAATCTGTCGAAACCGTATCTGAAAATTAAATAACGCTCGGAACCGGCCTCTTGCAACATTTTTTTTAACAGTAAAGATTGCCCATCCCAGCGTTCCTTCGTGTGCATTCGCCATCCGTCTTTCATCTTGCAAACAGTTAATAGGAATTCTTTTTTTCCATCGGTTTGGATAAAATATTTTTCTGTTTTCGATTCAGACAGGCAAGTTAAAAGTTTTTCAGGAGAAGGATTGGAAACGAATTTTTTTGCATCAAAATCACAAAAAGAGCAGGATACTAATTTGCTCACATCAAAGTTATAACTTGTCCTGTGAGCATTGCTTATCTCTTTGATAATTTTTTTTTCTTGTTTATCAAGTGAACGTTCTGTTCGTAGTAGTTTTTGTACGATAGCGGAACCGTCTGTTTTTTTATTATTACATGCGCTAATAATAAAAATGGTAATAAGGAGACATACATATTTCATACCTTATCTAGATTAACTGGTAAATAATATATTGAAAAAAGCGTTTGCAGTTTTACTCCTTTCTTTGTGTACGCACTTTTTCAAACTTGTTTGACGAAATTAAATTATAACCAAATTTATGAAAAAATACCGTATTATCAAAAAGAAAAAGGTTTTAGTTTTGAAAAAATTGTATTTTTGTTTATTAAGAAATAGACGTTGAAATTGAAGGGAAATTATATATAAATGATAACAGAAGAAAAACAAGATAAAGTATTTACCCGGGATTTCTTTCGAAAGGTGGGGAAAGCGATACATGATTATAATTTAATAGAGGACGGGGACCGGATTTTGGTAGGAGTTTCGGGCGGGAAGGATTCATTGGCCTTGTTGGAAGTGTTGGCCATGCGTGCCAAGGACCCGAAACAAAATTACACGGTCATAGCGGCTCATATCGCGGTGGAGGATGTCGCTTACGAAGTGGACAGCGATTACTTGCGGGCATTTTGTGAACGTCTGGGGGTGGAGTATGTTTACCGGACGATACGGGTAGATACCACCGTGAATCCCAAGAAACCGGCTTGTTTCGTGTGTTCATGGCATCGGCGCAAGATGCTTTTCGATATTGCCAAAGAGTATGATTGTAAGAAACTGGCCTTGGGCCATCACCGGGATGATGCCGTGGAAAGTCTTTTGATGAGCATGATGTTCAACGGAACGATTTGCAGTATGCCTGCCCGGTTGGAAATGTTCAAGAATACGTTCACGCTTATTCGTCCATTAATCTATCTTTCGAATGACGAGACTTCACGATATGCTGAAATGCGGCAGTTTAAAAAGCAAAAAAAGCATTGCCCCCATGAAAAGGCAACGAACCGGGATGCCGTGAGTAAGTTGCTTGACCAAATGGAAATGATCTCTCCTCATGCCCGGAGCAATTTGTTTGCAGCGATGCAAAATATCCGGGAAGATTACTTGCCTTGACGCTATTTATATACCGGGAAATGATAAAAACGGGATCGAATGATTTTTAAGTGACCCTCCCTTTCCTGCTTGTAGAGTGGGAAAGATAGTTTTTTCTGTATCAGATAAATGGCATCGAATTTTTTAAATAAAAATATTTGTGGGGAAAAATTGTTTTATTCAAAAAAAGGTCCTAATTTTGTCTTCAGGAGGTGAGGATTCCAGAGAGAATGGAATTCTTAACTAGATAAAGGCACTTATTGGAGGATAAGTGTCATTTATTTTTTTATGTACAAATCAAGATCTTAATATAACAATTATGACAAAGAAGGTATCTTATGTAACCAAAGAAGGGCTGAAAAAATTGCAGGATGAACTGGACAATCTGCAGAATGTAGAGCGCCCTAAGATTTCTAAGGCAATTGGAGAAGCCATCGAAAAAGGAGATATCTCCGAGAATGCAGAGTATGATGCGGCGAAAGATGCCCAGGGATTGCTGGAGGCTAAAATCGCCCAGCTACAAGATATAATTTCCAATTGCCGGATCATTGACGAGTCACAGATCGACACGTCAAAAGTTCAGATATTGAATAAAGTGACGATCAAAAATATAAAGACAAAGGCAACGATGACTTATACTTTGGTGTCAGAAAGCGAGGCTGATTTCAAGGCTGGTAAGTTGTCGATCACCACTCCTATCGCTAAAGCTTTGATCGGTAAAAAGCTAGGGGATAAGGTTGAGGTGCAAGTGCCGGCAGGATTGATGGAGTTTGAGATCATGGACATTTCAATTTAATTGAAAATTGAAAATGGAGAATTGAAAATGAAAGTCGGTGGGGTTGGGAATTTAGAATCTAAAATTTAAAATTTAAAATCTAAAATAGATTATGGCTTCAATTTTCACGATGATTATTAACGGGGAGATTCCATCTTACAAGGTGGCTGAGGATGAAAATTACTATGCATTCTTGGATATTAATCCCATGCAGAAGGGACACACGTTAGTGGTTCCAAAGAGAGAAGAAGACTATTTGTTTGACTTGACGGATGAGGAATTAGCCGGGATGATGGTGTTTGCCAAAAAGGTGGCAAAAGCAATTAAGAAGAGTGTTCCCTGCCAACGTGTGGGGGTAGCCGTGCTGGGCTTGGATGTTCCACATGCTCATATTCACTTGGTTCCTTTGGTTGAAGGCAACGAGTTGAATTTCTCTAACCCGAAGAAACAATTCCCGAAAGAGGAAATGGAAGCTTGTGCTAAGCTGATTAATAGCAATTTGTAAAAATATTAGACAATTTATCATGAGGGACGCGACCACGTCCCTTTTTTTATCAGAAGATGGAAAGAAAAAAACTATACAACGCTTACGAGCAACACGAGGGATATAATTGTTTCGGTTGTGCATCCGGCAATGAACATGGTTTGCGCTGTGAATTCTATGAAGAAGGGGAATATATTACTTGTCATTGGACGCCCCGACCTGAATTTCAAGGTTTTTTTCACGTGTTACACGGGGGAATACAGGCAACTTTGATGGATGAAATTGCGTGTTGGAATGTTTTTGCTAAAGTGAAAAGTGCGGGAGTCACGGTTGAATTAACAACGAAATATCGTGCTACCGTTTATTCCGATCGGGGAGAAATATTCCTGCGTTCCCGTATCGTGGAACAAAGTACCCGTTTGGCAAAGATGCACGTGGAATTATTCAATGCGGATGGAACGTTGGGTAGTGAGGCAGATGTGGTTTATCGGATATTCCCGGAGAACGTGGCTCGTCAACGGTTAGGATGGACGGGAATCGAGGCATTTCATCCCGAGGAAAACGAGTAAACATGCTGGAGGCCCGTGTAATGGGAAATGAGCCGGGAGCGATACTTAATTTTGATGAGGTTTGTCAAAAGTTGATTTTGAATTAATGTAAAATAATGTTATTTAAATGCTATCATTGTGTTATCATAAAGTAAGCCGCTCCCATTCCGCTCCCATTCCTGTCCTATTCCGCTTCTATTGCAATAATAAAAAATTAGAGATAGATAGTAGAAGTTAACATTTGTATGAGTAAATAATAACATGATGATTATTGTGTAAATCATGAAATTTGTCAGGATACTCGTTTTGCATGAATAGATCATTACTCGAACTCCGTTTTTCAATTCAAACGGGAAATGATTACCTTTGTCGAGAAAGATTTACACGTGGTGTAATGGCCGTTTAAATGCAGAAATAATGAATGATATGGAATACAAGAATGTGGTTTGGGATTGGAACGGGACGTTATTGGATGATGTGAAAATTAGCGTGGATACGATTAACGTGATGTTGGAACGGAAGCATTTGGGGAAGTTGACGGTGGAAGAATACCGATCGATTTTCGGGTTTCCCGTGAAGCCTTATTATGAATCGATCGGGTTTGATTTCACGCAGGATGACTGGGAGGCCGTGTCGAGGGATTTCGTGAACATTTATAATGATCTGGCGAAGAACGTGGAGCTGACTCCCGGGATTATTCCGGTGCTGGAGGGAATAAAGAAAAAAGGCATACGACAATATATATTATCCGCGTTGCAAGAAGATTTGCTGACCGGAATGTTGGAGCGATTCGGTATTCGGGAATATTTCGAGGGAGTTTGCGGATCAAATAATATTTATGCGGATGGGAAGGTTGCACGAGGGGAGGAGATGTTACGGATGTTCCCGATCGTCCCGGGAGAGACGGTTATGGTCGGTGATACACTACATGATGCAGAGGTTGCGGAGACCTTGGGGTTTGATTGCAGATTGTATGCCGGGGGACACAATAGTGCAGAACGCTTGGCGGAAAAAGGAGTCGTTCTGAGGCAAATGGACGAACTGTTTCTTGAGAGATGAGAACAAGATATTCAAAAAGGGACCCGATAACGAGTCCCTTTTCTTTATATTAGGTTTTATGCTTATAGTTTGTATTGATACAATTGAGCTAATATACTGTGATATTCTTTTTCCACGTCCAGATAGCTTTGGTGGCTATCGTAGATTGTCGTGAGTTCCGTGAAATAGTCAATCACGGAAAGTTGTCCGGCATTGAGAGCCTTGTTGAGTAATTCGATATTACGTTGTTGTTCCAATACTTTGGCATAATCGGCGCGAGAAATCTGTAATGCCTCGGCTTGTTGGTAAAGCTGTTGAAGATTCGTTTTCAAATTCAAGCGATTGTCTTCCAATGAGGCCGTGGCAAATTCAGCTTGTGCTTTTGCTTTTTTCACCGTGTTCTTGTTCTCGAACAGGGGGATAGATACTCCTACCATAAATCCATTAGAGGCCACGTGATCTTTGGCTGCATTGCGTTTGTACCCGACATCGAATTTCGGTAAGGTAAGGGAACGACTTAATTTCACTTCCCGGTTGGCAATCTCTTGATCTCCGGTAAGGCTTTTCAAATTCGGGTCAGCCTCCATGAAGGCAGCTTGTAATTGGTCAAAATTGATGAGTTCTTCTCCCGTCGGGTAGTCCGTTGCGTCAAACGTGATCGGGTTCCCCCCGTTAAAATTGCGAAGTTGCTCTTCGGCAGCGGTTAAAGCGGCTTTGTTCAAGCGGCTTTGATTTTGGGCATTCAATAATTCCAACTGGATTTTATTTAATTCCAATTGGTTCGCGTCACCGGATTCAAACCGCTTTTTGTAGAGAGCGAACATGGTTTCTGCATTAGCTAATCGTTCGTCCAAGAGGCTCTTTTGTTTCCGCAAGTAGATGATCTCTATACAAGTCTGTTTGGCATTTAAAAGCAATTGTTGGCGATAGGCGGCGGATTGAAAACCGATCGTGTTTGCTTTTAAATTTGCCAGTTTGTTTTTGTTCGAGTAGGTCGTTGGGAAATCCAGCGATTGTTTTACCGTCAACGTGTACTCCGAACCGGGATTGTTGCGGTTACCCCACATCTGTTCCCATTCCACCGAGGGGTTGGCAAGGAACTTCCCGGTTTGGGCCTCCAACTTTTGAGCATCGGTCATTTTCGTGTTGGCTTGCAATGACTTGTTGTTGGTTTCAATGCTTTTCAGCACTTGATCGATGCTGTTTTGGGCTCTCGTGGTGAGAGTTCCCAAAAGCATCAATCCGAGTATGTACAATTTATATGTTTTCATTTCTTTATTTTCAAAAGGTTACATTTCCAGATTCTCGATCTCTTTCTGTTTGTGATTAAGTAACAGGTACATGATCGGAACGACAAAACCGTTTAATAAAGTAGAGCTTAATAATCCGCCTAGAATTACCTGAGCCATGGGGCTTTGGATTTCATTACCCGGAAGGTCACCGCCTACGGCTAACGGAATCAAGGCTAAAGCGGAAGTCAAGGCTGTCATCAAGATCGGGTTCAACCGGTCAAGTGAACCGTGAATAACGCTATCATGCAAGGACATACCTTCCGAGCGCAGGTGATTGTAGTGAGACACGAGTAATATACCGTTTCGGGTAGCGATTCCGAACAGGGAGATAAACCCGATGATGGCCGGAATACTGATGATTCCCGATGTAAACCAGATGCTTAGTACTCCTCCGATAATTGCCAACGGTAAGTTCAACATGATGATACCGGATAGAGGCATACTATGGAACTCGTTGAACAATAATAGGAAGATCAATAATATGGAAATTACCGAGGTTAGGAACAACGTGCGGGATGCGGCTTGTTCGCTTTCGAATTGCCCGCCGTATTCCACGTGATAACCCTCCGGCAGGGTAATTTGTTCCCCTACTGTTTTTTGGATGTCTTTTACCACACCGTTTAAGTCACGTCCGGCAACATTGGCCGAAACAACGATTTTCCGTTGCACGTTTTCCCGGCTAATGGTGTTCGGACCTACCAAGGGAAGGATTTCAGCCACGTAGTGAAGTGGAACTTTCTGCCCGTTGGCGTCAATCATCAAATTACCGATCTGTTCCATGTTAGCCTTGTCATCATCATGTACTTTTACGGTGAGGTCGAACACTTTACCGCCTTCGTACACTTGTGATACGACTTTACCGGAAAGAGCCACGTTAATGAATTCCGAGAATTCAGGCAGTGGAATACCGTATTTTGCGAGCATATCCCGTTTCGGTTTGATCTGCAATTGAGGACGTTCGATTTGTTGTTCCAGTGTCAAGTCGGCAATACCGTCAATTCCCTGAATGGCTTCTTTGATTTGTCCACCAATGTTATATAGTTTGTTCAAGTCGTTTCCGAATAGTTTGATGGCGATATTTGCTTTTGTACCGGAAAGCATGGCGTCAATACGGTGGGAGATCGGCTGACCGATTTCGATGTTCACTCCCTTTAGTTCTCCCAGTCGTTGACGTACGTCAGCCAAGAATTCATCCCGGGAACGTTTATCCAGTTCGAAAGGAGCTTCCATTTCAGAAACGTTTACTCCAAGAGCGTGTTCATCCAATTCTGCACGTCCGGTTTTGCGGGCCACGGTTTGTATTTCCGGAATGTCCAGAAGAATCTCTTCTGCCATACGTCCCATATTATCAGATTCCTCCAATGAAACTCCCGGCATGGTACTGATGTTTATCGTGAGTGATCCTTCGTTGAACGGGGGCAGGAAACTACGTCCCAAGCCGGTCATGATGACAATCGTGAAGATTAACAGGGCTGCACTGGTTCCGATAACTATTTTTTTATAGCGGAGAGCCCATTCCAATGCTTTTTTATACCATACTTTCAAGGTGCGGGACACGAAAGGTTCTTTTTCGTTTTGTTTCAATGCTCTTTTAGTCGTTAGCATATAGCTACATAATACCGGGGTCAAAGTCAATGCCACAACTGTTGAGGCGAATAAGGCCACGATAAATGCAATACCTAGCGGGATCAACATACGTCCTTCCATCCCGGAAAGGAAGAATAAGGGTAAGAAACAAGCCACGATAATCAGTGTCGAGTTCAAAATCGGCATACGTACTTCGCGGGACGCCTCGAACACGACTTTCAACGAGGAAAGTCTTTCTTCCGCGGGCTTTAATTGATTTTCTCGCAGTCGTTTGTACACGTTCTCCACGTCGACAATGGCGTCATCCACGAGTGAACCGATGGCAATGGCAAGTCCTCCTAAACTCATCGTGTTGATCGTCAGGCCAAGCCCGTGAAGGGTTAGAATGGCAACCAGCAAGGATAGGGGAAGGGCAACTAGCGAAATAATCGTGGTACGCACGTTCATTAAGAAGAAGAAAAGCACGACAACCACGAAAATAGCTCCCTCGAACAATGCTTTCTGTATGTTAGAAATAGAACTTTCGATAAAGCGGGATTGACGGAATATGTCGGAAGAGATTTTCACGTCAGACGGTAATGTCTTTTGCAGGTCCACGATGGCCTGATCCAGTTTATCGGTTAGTTCCAGCGTGTTCGTGTTCGGTTGTTTCGTGATGGTTACCAGTACGGCAGGTTTTGCTCTTTCGGAGGCAAGACCCAGTTTCGGTTCTTTCGGTCCGATTTGTACGGTTGCGATGTCCGATAATAGAACCGGAACGTTGTTTACGGTTTTTACCACACCTTTACCGATTTCTTCCACGTCATTTGTTGCCAAAAGACCTTGCACGATATACTCGTTACCATATTCGTATAGAATACCTCCCGTGGAGTTCTGATTCATGTTATCCACGACGGTCAATACTTCATCCATGCTGATCCCGTAATGTTTCATCCGTGCGGGATCAAGAAGAATCTGGTATTCCTTGATGTCACCACCGATCACGGCTACCTGTGCAACTCCACCTGTGGATAACAAACGGGGCCGGATTGTCCAGTCGGCAATCGTCCGTAAATCCTGTAAAGAAGTGCTATCGGCAGTTAACCCGAAAATCATCATTTCTCCCAAAATGGAAGATTGCGGTCCAAGGGTGGGTTGCCCCACGTTACTCGGTAAAACATCTCCCAACGTGGATAGTTTTTCAGACACGATCTGACGGGCCGTGTAAATATTGGTACCCCAATCAAATTGTACCCAGACTACCGAGAATCCGGTTGTAGAGGATGAACGTACACTTTTCACGTCTGTGGCTCCATTGACAGCCGTTTCGATCGGGAAGGTTACCATACGCTCCACCTCTTCGGGAGCCATTCCTTGCGCCTCGGTCATAACTACCACCGTGGGCGCGTTCAAATCCGGGAATACATCCACTTCCATTTTATGCGCCGTGTAGGACCCCCATAGGAGTAAAGCTATCGACGCGATCATTACCACCAGCCGGTTATGTAATGAATATTGTATAATCTTATTCAGCATCCGCGATTAATTTTAGATTTCAACTTTTAGTTTTTAGATTGAGGAATGAAGTGATTGAATACTTTCATTTTCAATTTTCAATTCTCCATTTTCAATTTTTTAGTGTTCATGGCTATGTCCGTGAGGAATTGCTCCGGATGCGGAGGCCATTTTGACTTGATAGGCTCCTTTGGTTACGACACGGTCTCCGGGGTGCAGGCCTTTGATGATCTGTACCTCTTTACCATTGTTGGCACCCAATGCCACTTCTTGTTTGCGGTAGCCTTCCTCGTCAATTTGCACGTACACGTAGTGGATTCCCATCTCGTTGGTTAACGCGGACACGGGGATGGATAACGTGTTTTCAATCGGGGCTGAAATAAGATATACTTCTACGAAGGATCCCGGGATCACTTCGCCTTTATTGTCAAATTCGAAAGATACGGGGATAAAGAATGAATTCTCGTTGGAAGTTTTTCCGAAAGAAAGCAAGCGTCCGTTCAAGTCTTCCAAGGAGTAAACTTTATTATCGTACGGAGTTTTGAAATTAGCACTCTTTACGGATTGCATGGCATTGTAGTATCTTTGGGATACTTCGGCCCGGAGTACCAAGCGCTGGTTTTGAGAAACCGTTGCTATCGGTTGACCTACCGTGATGTATTCTCCTTCTTTTACAAGAATGTTTTTCATGTGTCCGTTGATCGGGGCGTTTACACTGACTCCTTTTGCCGTTTTGTTATTGGATACGGCGTCATAAGCTGTTTTCGCGTTCTCGAATTCCAGTTTGATACTTTCAAATTCTTTTTGAGATATGATTTTGTCCTTTACAAGAGCCTCGGCACGGTCATAGCTGGCTTTAGCTGCCTCGTAAGTTGCTTTTACTTTCGTGTAGTAATCTCCTTCCGCAATGTCTTTTGAAGAAATCTGGAATAGGGATTGTCCTTTTTGAACCTTTGTCCCTTCCGTTAATTTGTTGGAAGAGAAAGAAACGACGCCATTGCTGGTAGCGACGATAACAGCCTCATCACCGGGAGCGGCAAGCACTTGCCCTGTTGTTTTAACTACTTGGTTAAAAGAGGCGGGTTGAATTTCCCGTACTTCGAAAGTGGTTTTTGCTGCTTGTGCTTTCGGGAAAATGATCTCGTCACTGTGTTTTGTTTCTTCACTTTCGTGACTGTGACCGGCATGTTCCTCCCCGGTTTCATGTTCATGATCGTGTCCCTCATGTTCGTGATCATGTCCTTCATGGTCGTGTCCTGCGTGAGTCTCCGTTGCGGAGTGAGTGTGTTTATCTTGTGATGATTGGTTTTTGCACCCCCATAAGGAGATCGCTAATATTGTAATAGCATAAATAATTGTTCTCATAAATAAGTGATTTAATGTTGAGAATAAAACAATAAATAATAATTGTCCGGTTCACGCCGGGCGAGTAATTCTATATTTAAGCTATTACGGTAGGAGGAGCCCTGCCGGCGGAGGTGACGCTCCACGTGATCGGGTGGAGACGTTCCCGGTAAAATATGGGTGGAACTTCTTTTGGTACTCCGAGAAGTAATAACGAGTGATCTAACCCGGCAAGGGTCAGTATGGATTGGAATGGTTGATCCGGAATGATATTCGGACAACAATTGCACTCGTCATGATGTTGTTTTACAATACTTGTCTGGAATAGTAATCTGACCTCGCATTCTCCCTCGGTAGGAGTTGAGTCATGTTCATGGTGACATGCTTTTTCGATGAACGAACTGTGTTCATGTGTAGGCGTGAAACAGATTAATTTGCCGTGGTGATGATGAGGCATAATAGACGACAGTAGCATAATCATGCTAGCAAAAATAAGCGGGATAATAGCTATCTGTCGTTTCCTCATGGTTTACAAACCTTTAATCGATACAAACATAGTTTTTTGTGTGCGGATTTGCAAATCTTCACACAAAGTTTAATAAAACATTAACTATTTCTGCATCTGTTTCTCGAAACCTTTCAGCATCAATTCCGCAGATGCCGGGTTCGTTGCCAATGGAACATTGTGAACGTCACATACGCGCATTAACATTTGCACGTCCGGTTCGTGAGGGTGTTTCCCAAGCGGGTCACGGAAGAACAGGACCATTTGTACTTTATGTTCTGCCACTTGTGCTGCAATCTGGGCATCTCCCCCGAGTGGACCGGAAAGAAGGCGTTCAACTTTTAACCCGGCATCCTGTGCATGTTTTCCGGTAGTCCCGGTAGCAATGATCTCGATGTTTGCCGAATGCATGAATTCATAATGTCTGTTCAGAAAAGCAACCATATCTGCTTTTTTCCCGTCATGTGCGATTACTGCTAGTTTCATCTTCATGTTATTTTAAGGTCATACAAATATATAAATATATAAGTGAAAACCGGAAAGCTAAAAACTAAAAGTTTTGGTTGATTTCAGTATTGTATCTGTTTTCTTGAAAAAATTCTTGCTTTTCGTCAGGTGAAAATCTTTCATAACACTGTCAGCCAAACTTTCCGGTACCACGTAATAACGCCGCCGCCCTTCCTCGTAGGGACGGTACATATAAAATTTAATCGGCTCCATCTGATAACGTACAGGATGGTTCCGGGGTTTCGTTAAAGTCACGCGAATACATATTCCTCCTTCTGTTCCCTGTTGGGATTGGTTGGAGATAAAGTTGCCCAGAGAGAAAACGGTAACGCCTAGAGTATCTTTGTCCGAGGTATAATATTCTATCGGCTGGACCACGTGGGGATGTGAACCGATGACCATATCAATTCCTTGTTCATGCAACCATTTACTTAATGCCCGCTGTTCCTTGTTCGGAAAGTTATGGTATTCATACCCCCAGTGCATGAAGGCTATGATGTTGGTGGCCGTGTCCCGGCGGGCCAGTTGGATGTCTTGTTTTATGGCGGTCGTGTCAATGTGCGGGACGACAAAACCTTTCGGAACGGGGAGCCCATTTGTCCCGTACGTGTAGTTGAGTAATGCTATTTTGAATCCGTCTTTCTGAAGATAAAGCGGGTGTTTCTTTTTGTAATTGAGGGTATCTGTGAATGTTCCCGTGTGTGGGATTCCTAATGAGTCCAAATAATAGATGGTATTGGTGATCCCTTTCCCGAGTTGGTCACAGCTATGGTTGTTGGCAGTAACAAAGGTTGTTACTCCCAGTTGATGAAGGTCCCGGGCGATTTGCCAAGGTGAACAGAATCGGGGATAACCGGAAAAGTCTTTATTCCCCAAGGTTGTTTCCAGGTTGGCAATGACGAAATCGGCATCTGCCCAATAAGGTGCGATGTACTTGAAACATTTCTGGTACTTGTAGTCTTTTTCCGATGGTTCGTGTGCGCTATATATCTGCGGAAGGTGTTGGATGATGTCCCCGCAAAACAAAAGAGTCAGCGTTTGTGACGGGTGAGGAAACTCCAGCGAGTAATCGGTTTGAACGGGTGATTTCTTCTCCTTGCAAGACGTGAACAACAAGAAGACGATACAGAACAAGAGAATTCGGTTGTAGTGCATGTATTTTTATTCTTTCTAGTTGATCAATGGGGAAGAGAGATAAAAAAAGCCGTCCGAAGACGGCCTTTTAATTATTTCGTTAATTCGAATTCAAATTCTTCTTCGGCAGGAGGAATACATTGTCCGCCAGAGCAAGACATATATTCTATGTAGCCTACCAATTTAGCTTTGTCTTTTTTCAGTTTCACCCGTTGTACGAAAGTCACGGTTCCTTCGAAATATTTCAATTCCATGTTGAAGGCTTCGCTCTTTTCAGTTTTAGCTTCTGTAGTTGCTTTAAATTCTCCTACTAATTCAATGTCTTTCGTCTCGTCTTCATCCAAGTTGAATGTTGTAGGAAGAGGTCCGTTTTCCGGTAGTTTGGTATCGTACAGATGCCATCCGCTTTCAATAGTCGCTTTGCAGATGATGTCATAAACACCTTCGCTTACTTTCTTGAAAGAAATTTGCCATTTCACTGGTTTTAATACCTGTGAATTTGCAGCCCCAACCATTAAGGTTAATATTGCTGTAAGAATTAATAGTCTTTTCATGAATAAATTAAATTAGTTTTTAAAATAATTTCTCTCTAAAATTTAGTGATGCAAAGTACAAAATTATCGAGAGAAACTATGTTAGCTTATAGTTAAATTTTTTATAATGTTTTTTTCACGGCCACTTCTTCAAAGCTTTCGATGAAATCTCCTGTCTGAATATCGTTGTAATTATTGATATTCAAACCACACTCGAATCCCTTGGAAACTTCTTTCACGTCGTCCTTGAAACGTTTCAATGATCCCAGTTCTCCGGTAAAGATCACGATACCGTCCCGAATCACGCGTACTTTTGAAGAACGGGTGATCTTTCCGTCTCTCACGATACATCCGGCAATCGTACCCACCTTGGAAATCTTGAATGTTTCAAGCACTTCCACGGTAGAGGTGATCTCTTCCTTGAATTCCGGGGATAACATACCTTCCATGGCGGATTTGATTTCCTCGATCGCTGTGTAGATGATAGAGTAAAGTCGGATGTCGATTTCCTCTTTCTCTGCCAGCTTTCTGGCACCCATGGAGGGACGTACCTGGAATCCGATGATGATGGCGTTCGATGCGGCAGCCAACATAACATCGCCTTCGGAAATTTGTCCCACGGCTTTGTGGATCACGTTCACCTGGATTTCCGGGGTTGACAACTTGATCAAAGAGTCGGACAAAGCCTCGATAGAACCGTCCACGTCTCCTTTCACGATGATGTTCAACTCTTGGAAGTTTCCGATGGCAATACGTCTGCCGATCTCATCCAGCGTGATATGTTTCTGGGTTCGCAATCCCTGCTCGCGTTGTAATTGTTCCCGTTTGTTCGCCAAGGCACGGGCGTCTTTCTCGTTACCCATGACGTTGAATTTGTCTCCGGCCTGTGGAGCTCCGTTCAAACCGAGAATCAATGCCGGGCAGGATGGTCCGGCCTCTTCCATTTTACTTCCGCGTTCGTTGAACATGGCCTTCACGTGTCCGAAATATTGTCCGGCTAGTACCACGTCTCCTACGCGTAACGTTCCGCTTTGTACGAGTACGGTTGCCACGTAACCCCGTCCTTTATCTAGCGAGGACTCGATGATTGAACCGATCGCTTTCCGTTTCGGGTTAGCCTTTAACTCTAGGATTTCTGCCTCAAGTAATACTTTCTCCAGAAGTTCTTCTACATTCAAGCCTTTCTTGGCTGAGATTTCCTGACATTGGTATTTACCACCCCATTCTTCTACGAGGTAGTTCATGGCGGCCAGTTCTTCCCGGATCTTGTCGGGGTTAGCTCCCGGTTTATCAATTTTGTTTATCGCGAATACAATGGGTACTCCGGCAGCACTGGCATGATTGATGGCCTCAACGGTTTGCGGCATGACGTTATCATCGGCTGCAATAATGATGATGGCAATATCCGTTACTTGGGCACCTCTGGCACGCATGGCCGTAAACGCCTCGTGTCCCGGGGTATCTAGGAAGGTCACGGTTCTACCGTCAGCAAGTTTCACGCTGTAAGCACCGATGTGCTGGGTGATTCCTCCTGCCTCTCCGGCAATCACGTTTGCTTTACGGATATAGTCCAGTAAAGATGTTTTACCGTGGTCAACGTGTCCCATAACAGTCACGATCGGCGGACGGGATTCCACGTGTTCTTCCTGTTCGTCTTCATCCTCGTCAATGGCCTCCTGAATATCCACGCTCACGAATTCGACATCGAATCCGAATTCTTCTGCCACGATATTAATGGTTTCAGCATCCAGACGTTGGTTGATGGACACGAACAAGCCCAAAGACATACAAGTCGAGATAATATCTGCCACGGAAATATCCATCATGGTTGCTAACTCGCTAACCGTAACGAATTCCGTGAGTTTAAGGATACTCTTTTCCAACTCTGCTTGCTCCATTTCAGCCTGCATCTTCTGGTGTACGGCATCTCGCTTGTCTCTCCGGTGCTTGGAACTCTTGGTTTTTCCCTTGTTCCCCAAACGGGCAAACGTGTCTTTGATTTGTTTTTGTACGTCTTCTTCAGAAATTTCAGCCTTGCTGGCTTTCTTTTTCTTTATCTTCTTTATTTTCTTCTTGCTCTCTTCCTGTTTGGCGGTTTTAGAAGCTTCAATGTTGATTTTCTCGTCTTTTTTCAGAATACGTTTTCTTTTTTTACGAGTTTCCGATTCTTCAGAATCATCCTCGACCTCGTTTATTACGACGTTTTTCTTGATCACGATGTCATCCGTATTCTTGGGAGGAACCAAAGATTTTTTCTTGAGTTCCCGTTTGTCCCTTTCTCTTTCCTGTTTACTCTTCTTCGGGGGCCGGGTACGCTGGTTGATCGCATCCAGATCGATTGTCCCGACAACCTTCACGTCTTTAATCGCCGGAGTCGGTGATTTGTAGCTCACTTCTCTGTCGGCTCTGTTGGAATGATCTTCAGACGGGGCTTTTTCCTCTTGACGGGTTTCAACTTTCGGTTGTTTGATGATTGTTTTCGGAGGTCTGGCAACAGGAGCCTGTGTTTCTTCCCGTTCTTGCTTTTGTGCAATTACGGGAGTTTCTTTTACCTGAGGTTCTGCCGGTTTCTCTTCTTTCTTTTCTTCGATCTTCACCTCTTTTACCTCTTCAACCTTCTCTTCCGGTTTCTGTTGCTTATTCAGTCTGTTCAGGTCGATGTGATCCACGACCTTGATTTTATTTTCCAGTTTAATCTCGTCCTTTATAGATATAAATTCCTGAGCATGTTCCTCCGTACCATTGTTCATGTTATCAATGGTAACCGTTTCTTTTTTTAACCGTGTATTTTTTAAATCTACCCGATTGGATTCTTTTTTAGCCTCGCTATCGGTAGAAAACTCTTTCGCTACCAAAGCGTACTGGTCATCTGTTAATTTCGCATTTGGATCAGATGAAATCTTAATCCCCTTTTCCTGCAGGTAATCCACTATCGTGGACAAACCTACGTTAAATTCTCTAGCAACTTTACTTAGTCTAACTGCCATATTAAGATTTTATTTTACAAGCATTATAACCTTGAGCGTTCCTTATTCAAATTCGGCTCTTAATATTTTGAGAACATCCCTGATGGTCTCTATCTCAAGATCAGTCCTGCTCTCTAATTCTGATTCACTTAACTCTAACACGCTCTTTGCCGTGTCACAACCCACGCGTTTCAGTTCCTCGATTACCCATGGTTCGATCTCGTCGGAGAATTCTTCTAGGTTAACGTCTTCTTCCTCTGCGGTTTCAAGTTCACGATAAACATCGATCTCATAGCCCGTGAGCTGGCTGGCCAGTTTGATGTTCAAACCGCCTTTACCGATAGCCAAGGAAACTTCCTCCGGGTTCAGGTAAACGTTCGCTCTCTTGTTTTCCTCGTCCATTTCGATCTTGTTGATCTTGGCCGGGTTCAACGCACGGGTGATGTATAGTTGGATGTTATTCGTGTAGTTAATCACGTCTATATTTTCGTTTCTCAGTTCCCGAACGATACCGTGAATACGTGAACCTTTCATTCCGACACAAGCTCCCACTGGGTCGATACGGTCATCGTATGATTCCACGGCCACTTTGGCGCGTTCTCCCGGAACACGTACCACGTTTTTAATCGTGATCAAGCCATCGAATATTTCCGGTACCTCGTTCTCGAACAATCTTTCAAGGAATACGGGGGATGTTCTGGAAAGAATAATGTACGGGGAAGCGTTTCTCATTTCTACGCGAATAACGACTGCCCGGATGGTATCTCCTTTCTTGAAGAAATCGCTAGGTATTTGCTCTTGTTTCGGGAGAATCAGTTCGTTGCCTTCGTCATCCAGAACCAGAATCTCTTTTTTCCATACCTGATAAACCTCTCCGGTCACGATCTGGCCCACTTTCTCTTTGTATTTGGTGAAGATGTGATCTTTCTCCAGTTCAAGAATCCGGGCTGAAAGGTTTTGTCTTAAAGCCAGCACGGAACGGCGTCCGAAATCCTTGAATTTCACCTCGTCGGTCACTTCTTCTCCCACCTCGTAGTCGGCATCGATTTTCTTTGCCTCCGTCAGCGAAATTTGGGTATTCGGGTTTTCGAAGGCGTCATCCTCTACCACGATGCGGTTTCTCCAGATTTCCAAGTCACCCTTGTCGATATTTATAATGATGTCAAAATTCTCGTCCGTCCCGTAACGCTTGATAAGCATGTTCCTGAAAATATCTTCCAACACTCTCATCAAGGTTGCCCTGTCAATATTTTTAAGTTCTTTAAATTCCGCAAATGAATCTATCAAATTAATGGCTTCCATTTTTATTTTATGTATTTAGAAAACAACAATATCTTTAACCTCCTTTATGTCTGTAAAATGAATCTCTTTCTCCACTTTGACAATACTTTTCTTCTTCTTTCCTTCCACGGTGACTTTTTCTTCACATTCGATCACGATTCCCGTGTTGGAATGGGATTTTAATATTCCCTGTAGTTTTCCCCCGTTTTGCAGTTTCACCTCCACTTGGTTACCCATGTTTTTCTCGTATTGCTGGGTTACTTTGAAGGGATAACCGATTCCGGCACTCGAAACGGTTAACTCGAAATCCTCGGTATCTCGATCCAGTTTTGCGTCCAATTGTTTGCTGAGGGTCACGCAGGAATCCACGTTAATACCCTTCAGGGAGTCGATGTAGACCTCGATCGAGTTGTCCGGAGATACTTTCAAGTCCACCAGAAACAAATCTGTACCCTGCAGTATTGTTTCGATAATGTCTTTTATTTCCTCTGTACTTTTCATTCTACTCTTTAATCTAAGATAACAGAAGAGGGGACTAATCGCCCCCTCGTTTGTTAATAACCGAGTGCAAAGATACAATTAATTATTTTTAATCCAAAGAGTTCCAGTGGAAAATAGGTGATGGCGGAATATTTTTTTTCGGTGCGAACGTTTCCGGGAAAGGGGTTTCATAGCAATGGAAATCGTGTTGGAGACAAGCCTTTAGGCCTTGATATGTATGGTTTTAAATATTGGTATTGAAACATATTTGTCACATTTTCTATATAGTTCCAAATAAAATTTGTAAGTTTGCCGAAATTTTTTGAATTATGGAGTTTAAAGCAAAGGACATAGCAGCTCTATTAAGCGGGGTTGTCGATGGAGACCCCGAGATTTCTGTAAATAACGTATCTAAAATAGAGGAAGGAAAGCCGGGAACGTTGGCTTTTTTAGCTAATCCTAAATACGAACATTATATCTACACGACGAAAGCATCGATCGTGTTAGTGAATAAAACATTCGAACCCACGCACGAGTATTCCTGTACTTTGATCCGGGTGGAATCGGCTTATGATGCCATTGCAACATTGCTGCAAATGTATGATGATATGAAGCCGAAACCAGTAGGAATTGAACAACCTTCTTATATCAGTGATAGTGCCACGATCGGGGAAAAACCTTACATCGGGGCATTTGCATATATAGGGAGAGGTGCGAAAATCGGGAATAACGTGAAAATATATCCTCAGGCCTATATCGGTGACGGTGTGGTTATCGGGGATAACACGATTATTTATGCCGGGGTAAAGATTTACACGGGATGCGTGGTCGGGAAATCCTGTATCCTTCATGCCGGAGTGGTACTGGGAGCTGACGGTTTCGGATTCGCTCCGGAAGGTGATCATTACAAGAAAATCCCGCAGATCGGTAACGTGTTGCTGGAAGACGACGTGGAGATCGGGGCGAATACTTGTATCGACCGGGCTACCATGGGTTCTACGATTATTAAAAAAGGAGTTAAACTCGATAATTTAGTCCAGATTGCACATAACGTGGTGGTGGGTGGTAACACGGTTATCGCTGCCCAGTCTGGGATTGCCGGGACTACAAAAGTCGGTGAGAACTGCGTGTTCGGCGGGCAAGTGGGTATTGTCGGTCACTTGAATATCGGGTCGGGGACGCAGATTGCAGCCCAGAGTGGTATCACTTCCAACATACCGGAAAAATCTGTCCTGCGCGGATCGCCTGCATTCGATTATCCGAAATACCAGAAATGTTATGTCATGTTCCGTAAATTACCGGAGCTATACGGGCAAATAAAAGATTTAGAGAAAGAAGTAAATAAATTAAAATCAGAATAAAATGTCAGTAAAGCAAAGAACTTTAAAGAGTGAATTTTCTTTGAATGGAAAAGGTTTGCATACCGGGAAACAGGTGACCGCGACCTTTAAGCCAGCTGAAGAGAACTTTGGCTATCGAATACGTCGAATGGATTTGGAGGGATCTCCTGAAATTCCAGCTTTGGCTGAATATGTAAAATTAATGGATCGTGCCAGTTGTCTTGAAAAAGACGGCGTGTGCGTGTTCACCATGGAGCATGCGATGGCAGCTCTTTACGGGAGCGGAATTGACAACTGCCTGATCGAGTTGAGCGGGGAAGAATTCCCGATCTTGGACGGTAGTGCTAAATATTACGTGGAAGAGATAGAGAAAGTAGGTTTTGAAGAACAAAAAGCGGATAGACGCTACTTTACAGTGAAAGAGCAAATGGAATTTTGTAGCGAGGACGGGCAGACGAAAATCACGTTATTGCCGGATACCGACTATAATATAAATTTGGTCGTTGCTTACGATTCTCCTTATTTGCAAATGCAGTATGCTACTTATTCTGAAAAAGTAACCGATTTTGCGAAAGAAATTGCCCCGTGCCGGACATTCGTGTTCCTGCGCGAGTTGGAAATGCTTTTGCAGCACAATCTGATTAAAGGTGGGGATTTGGATAACGCGATCGTGATCGTTGATCGTGAAATTTCTCAAGAAGAGGTGAACCGTCTGGCTAAACTGTTCAACCACGATTCTATCGAGGTGAAGCAGGGTATTTTGAATAATTTGGACCTGTACTTTGACAATGAACCGGCTCGTCATAAATTGCTGGATGTTATCGGGGATTTGTCCTTATGTGGGCGTTTTATCAAAGGACGTGTTATCGCGGAGAGACCGGGTCACAAAGCAAACACCAGTTTGGCCAAGAAAATGTGTAAGGCCATCACGCAGGCGGAGAGAGAAGATGTTCGTCCCGACGTGGACACGACGGCCGAACCGTTGATGGATGTGAATAAGGTGAGAGCCTTGTTGCCTCATCGTCCTCCTTTCCTGTTGGTTGACAAGATTTACGAGGTGACGGATGACATCGTGATCGGTTGCAAGAACGTTACCATGAACGAGCCTTTCTTCGTGGGACACTTCCCGGAAGAACCGGTAATGCCGGGTGTGCTGATCGTGGAGGCGATGGCGCAGTGCGGGGGGATTCTGGTGTTGAATCAGGTGGAAGACCCGGAGAATTACTCCACGTATTTCGTGAAAATAGATGGTATCAAATTCCGTCATAAAGTTGTTCCGGGCGATACGCTGGTTTTCAAGCTGGTAAAGATTGCTCCCATTCGTCGTGGGATCGTGACGATGAGAGGGTACGCTTTTGTCGGTAAAACGTTAGTTTGTGAAGTGGGTGAATTCATGGCCCAAGTTGCAAAAACGAAAAAATAGTGATAAGCTTGTACTTAAAATGTAACTATTATATTGTAATTAAATAAAAAAAACGAATGAAACAACCGTTAGCTTATGTTCATCCTGAAGCTCAGATCGCGGATAACGTGGTGATTGAGCCTTTCGTGACAATTGATAAGAATGTTGTCATTGAGGAGGGAACAAGAATTGGTTCGAATGTCACTATCCTGGAGGGAGCGCATATCGGGAAAAATTGTAAGATTTTTCCGGGGGCTGTTATTTCTGCCATTCCTCAGGATCTTAAATTCAAGGGAGAGAAGACAATCGTCGAGATTGGTGATAACACGACCATCCGGGAGTGTGCGACTATAAATAGAGGTACTGCCGCTAAAGGCGTAACTAAAGTCGGGAGCAATTGTTTGATCATGGCCTACGTGCATATTGCGCATGACTGCGAGATCGGGGATAATTGCATTATCACGAATGCTTGTCAGTTAGCCGGAGAGGTCGTTGTGGATGATTTCGCTATTATCGGTGGAATGTCTGCCGTGCATCAGTTCGTACATATCGGTCGTCACGTGATGATTCAAGGTGGCTCTTTAATTGGTAAGGACGTACCTCCTTACGTGAAAGCCGGGAGATTACCTTTGTCCTACGCGGGAGTGAATTCGATCGGTTTGCGCCGTCGCGGATTCGTGAACGAGAAGATCAACGAGATTCAGGATATATACCGGATACTTTTCCAATCCGGGTTGAACAACTCTGACGCGGTGGAACGAATCGAGGCCGAGATGCCGGCATCTAAGGAGCGTGACGAGATCATTATGTTCGTGCGTAACAGCAAACGGGGTGTCATGAAAGGCTATATGGGATAAAAATCCAAAGCATTAAATATCTATTTCGGAACCCGGTCCCTGTGTGGCCGGGTTCTGTTTGTTTATGACTGACGGTTAGAATGGAACGAGTTCTTGCTTGACGGTCCATCTTCGCTGATTCGCCGGTATCGTAGGGTAGTTACGCCGGTGTTTCGTTAATAAGTCAACGGGAAGTTAACGGGAACTTAACTGGAAGTGAATGGAGTTAATTGGTGTACTTGTCCTTGATATTTCCTTGTTGACAGTTGGAGATTATAACGAGACATCGGTGCAAGTTACTACCAATATAGGAGGGGGACCCTAGAGAGGGAAACGGGATGAAAACGTGAATGTTTTCTTGTTCTATATATAAGGTATTGCAGTTTCCTAAAATCTAGTAAACCGATTTTAGGAAACTACACGGTGATGGGAGAAGGAAGGGTAATAAAAAAAGCACTTCGCAAGGAGTGCTTTTTTGCTGTTCTAATCCTAGAATTATAATTTCGGACCTGCGGCAACCAATGCCTTTCCGGCCTCGTTTCCTTCGAACTTCTTGAAGTTTTTGATGAAACGTTCTGATAAGTCTTTTGCTTTCGTTTCCCAGTCATTTGCGTTACTGTATGTATCGCGAGGATCAAGGATCTTCGGATCAACTCCCGGTAATGCGGTCGGAACCTCGAAATTGAAGAACGGGATTGTTTTGGTCGGGGCTTTGTCGATAGAGCCATCCAAAATAGCATCGATGATTCCGCGAGTATCTTTAATGGAGATACGTTTACCGGTTCCGTTCCATCCGGTATTTACCAAGTATGCTTTTGCTCCTGTTCTCTCCATTTTCTTAACCAGTTCTTCTGCATATTTTGTCGGGTGTAATGACAAGAATGCAGCACCGAAACAAGCAGAGAAAGTCGGAGTCGGTTCAGTGATACCGCGTTCCGTTCCTGCCAATTTTGCAGTGAATCCGGACAAGAAATAGTATTTCGTTTGTTCCGGGGTCAGGATTGATACCGGAGGTAATACTCCGAACGCATCAGCTGATAAGAAGATAACTTGTTGTGCAGCCGGACCTTTAGAGATCGGTTTCACGATGTTCTTGATATGATAGATCGGGTAAGAAACACGAGTGTTCTCGGTAACTGATTTATCATTGAAGTCGATTTTTCCGTTAGCGTCCACGGTAACATTCTCCAACAAAGCGTCACGTTTGATGGCGTTATAGATGTCCGGTTCGGCTTCCTTGCTCAAATTGATAACTTTAGCATAGCATCCACCTTCGTAGTTGAACACGCCTTCATCATCCCATCCGTGTTCGTCGTCACCGATCAAAAGACGTTTTGGGTCAGTTGACAATGTGGTTTTACCTGTTCCTGACAAACCGAAGAAGATAGCGGTGTTCTTACCTTCCATATCCGTGTTGGCAGAGCAGTGCATAGATGCGATTCCGCGTAACGGGTTCAGATAGTTCATGATAGAGAAGATACCTTTCTTCATCTCACCACCGTACCAAGTGTTCAAGATTACTTGCTCTTTGGTTTTCAAGTTGAAAACGGTAGCTGTTTCGGAGTTCAAGCCTAATTCTTTGAAGTTTTCAACTTTAGCTTTTGCAGCGTTGAAAGAAACGAAATCCGGTTCCCCGTAGTTCGCTAGTTCTTCTTCTGTCGGGCGGATGAACATATTCTTCACGAAGTGAGCTTGCCATGCAACTTCCATGATGAAACGAACTTTCAAACGGGTACCCGCGTTGGCCCCGCAGAACGTGTCAACCACGTACAGTTTTTTGCCGGACAATTGTTTCACGGCTTTTGCCTTCAAATCTGCCCATGCTTCTTCCGAACAAGGTTTGTTGTCGTTCTTGTATTCGTCAGAAGTCCACCATACAGAATCCTCGCTGGCCTCGTTCTTTACAAAGAATTTATCTTTCGGTGAACGTCCGGTGTAGATTCCGGTCATCACGTTAACTGCGCCAAGCTCGGTCAAATATCCTTTTTCGTACCCTTCCAGTTTCGGGTCTGTTTCTGCCTTGTACAATTCTTCATATGAGGGATTGTGAAGGATCTCTTTCACATCCGTGATTCCATAAATACTTAAATCTAATTTTGCCATAGCAATAAATTTATGTTAGAAATTAATTAATTCTTTTTTTCTTTAATTCGGCACAAAAGTAGGAAACATTTTGATATAAAAGAACCAATTTCTCCTTTCCCTTGTCCGTTTATGTTTTATTAACACGTTCTTGTTTTTCTATTCTCTCAAGCATATGCTTACACGATCGTATACCTTTTGTACGTTCGTGTCCGTGAACTTGTTACGATCTATGTTTAGAATGTAACTATCGGTAAATGGGGAGTTTAGTTTTCGATCAATCCGGCTCCTGCCGATAGCGGTTAGTGCCGCAACTTGAAGGTAGGGATGATCGGAATTTAAATATTCATTTACCATTTGTTCCACGTTTTCCCGTTTCGAAAGAACCAATGTCCCGAAATATTCCGCGATCTCGAAGTTGTAACAGAATTGTAATAATTGAGTAATTTTTTCTGTAATCAACTCGTGAACCGGGAATAAAAAACAGGCAACGATTTGTTCTTCTCGTTTCTTTGTTCCCCACAATAGTTGTGCCAATCTTAAATCGGGTTGGTATTGTCCGGCCAGATTTTTGAGAGAGAGGTAACTTGCCCCGATCTGTCCCCGCGTGTCGGCTCCTATCCGTTCCATGCTGTCAAGACTTCTTCCGTTTTGTAGCCGGAATATTCTTCGGCTGACTTCTTTAAAGAGTTGCTCTACTTTTTTATCAATCGGGAAAACTTCTATCACCTTGTCCTGTTTATTTAAAGTAAATGAAAATATTAGCATGTTTATACACGTGCAAAAGTAGCTATAAAAAATGAAATCGTGGCGTCAGAGGTTATGTTTTGTAGCATATTCAAACGTTTGTGTAGAAGATGATTAGTTTAAATAATCTGAATCTGTTAAATATTTATTAAGATTTCGATAGAAAGGTAATCTTTGGAAGGATATAATTAATTTCGCTTTCACAAAGACCAATAGAACAAATTTAAAGGAATAAATGATGATCAAATGTTTTTTATGGTTCGTACCCTGCCTTTTCGTACTGGCCGGGTTCGCGCAGAAAGCTAATTACAAAGAAGCCGAACGTTTTATGCGTGGGAACGCGGAAAAACTGCTAGGATCAACGAAAGTAAGTCCTCGTTTTTTGAAGGAAAGCGATAAGTTTTGGTATAGTTACAAAACGGGCGATGGAACCCGTTATTATTTCGTTGACCCGAAGGCGAAGATTCACCGGGAGTTATTCGATCGGGAATTTATGACTGCCGAGATCAGCAAGTATACCCACGGACCGGTGAATTACAAAGAACTACCCGTGCGGGCATTGGCTTTTAAGGAAGATGAGAAGACATTGAAGTTCGAGGTGGATACTTTCCGTTTCGAGTATAACATTTATACCAATCGGTTGGTGAAAATAGATTCTGCCCGGAAGAAACCGGATACAACTCCCAAGAAATCGAACGGGTTGGTGGGGACGTATTCTCCGGATAGTACTTATATCGTTTACGCGAAAAGTCATAACCTGTATATGCTTTCCGTGAAAAATTCCGTGGAAACCCAGATCACGACGGATGGGACATTGAAATATTCTTATGCATACGATGATACGGATACCACGAGTAAACGGGAGTCTGCCCGGGTGACTTGGTTCGAAAATTCTGAACGTTTTTACGTGCGTCGCTCGGACCGGAGAAAGATTAAAACGCTTTATGTGGTTAATAATTTGAGTTCCCGTCCGACGTTGAACGAGTATGAGTACGTGATGGCCGGGGATCAGGAGGTGCAACACGAGGAATTATTCTTGGTGGACACGACCGATAAGAAATTGATCAAAGTGCCGGTTGAGAAATGGCCGGATCAGACGTTGAGATTATTTACCCCGGGAAAAAAGGTCAACAGTCTTTATTTCCTGCGCAAAAAGAGAACTTGTGACGAGATCGATTTTTGTAAGGTGGATTTGAAAACGGGGGAGGTGAAGGTGTTGATTAACGAGATTAGTAAGCCTTATTTCAATAATGATTTCTTCCATCTTTCCTTGTTGAACGAGGGGGAAGATATTATCTGGTGGTCGGAGAGAACGGGTCACGGGCATTTCTATCATTACGACGGCGAGGGAAATCTGAAGAACGCGATTACTTCCGGGAACTGGACGGCCGGGAAGATGGTTAAGATTGATACCGTGGGACGCACCATTTATTTCGGGGCTTACGGGCAGGAGAAGGGAGCGTGTCCCTACTATGCCCGGGTGAATAAAGCCCGGATTGACGGGAATGGTCAAGTGGAGGTGCTGACTCCCGAACAGGCCACTCATGAGGCTTATTTTTCGAAGTCGGGACGTTATTTCGTGGATAATTATTCCCGTGCGGACTTGGAACCCCGGAGCGTGTTGCGGGATAACAAGGGAAAGGTGATTCTGGAATTGGCATCACCCGATTTGACCCGGCTTTACGAGACGGGATGGAAGATGCCGGAGCCTTTCACTGTGAAGGCTGCCGATGGGCATACGGATTTGTACGGTTTTATGTGGAAGCCTTTTGACTTCGATTCAACCCGGCGTTACCCGATTATTTCGTATGTTTATCCCGGGCCGCAAACTGAGGCGATTCCGTTGGAGTTTTCCGTGACGGCAGCTTATAATGTTGGTCTAGCACAAGTCGGTTTCGTGGTGGTAACTTTCGGTCACCGGGGAGGTAGCCCGATGCGGGATAAATGGTATCACACGTTCGGGTATAATAATTTGAGGGATTACCCGTTGGCGGATGATAAGTGTGGTATCGAACAGTTGGCTGATCGTTTTTCTTTTATTGATAAGTCCAAGGTGGGTATTTTCGGACATTCCGGTGGAGGTTTCATGTCTACCGCGGCATTATGTACTTATCCCGATTTCTACACGGCGGCTGTTTCGTCGGCAGGAAATCATGACAATAATATTTATAACCAATGGTGGGGAGAGACGCATCACGGGGTTCGGGAGGTTAAATCTTTCGAGAAGAAAACCGTGAAAGATTCCATCACGGGGAAAGATACCACGATTTCCGTGGAGAAGATCAAGTTCGAGACGAAAATCCCGACGAATATCGAGCTGGCGAAGAATTTGAAAGGGTATTTGATGCTGGTGACCGGTGACGTGGATAATAACGTGCATCCGGCGAACACCTTGCGTATGGCAGATGCGTTGTTGAAAGCGGGAAAGAATTTTGACTTGGTGATTTTACCGGGACAAGCTCACGGTTTTATGGGCATACAACAGGCTTTCTATCAACGGAAGATGTGGTTCCACTTTGCGAAACACTTGCTGGGGGATTATTCGTCCGATCAGTTCCGGGAGATTGATACTTATATGCGGTTGTGAGGCAAATGCTAACGTCTTGATTTTATTACACAGATTATAGGATTAGAAATAACCCGAAGAGGGAGAGTTACCCAGCTAGGGTTGTCTAAAAAGTCAATTTTAAACAACTACCCCCATTAACTCCCCCTTAACAGGGGGAGAAACCGCTTGGTAATCAGCTCTCCCCCTGTGTAAGGGGGAGCTGGAGGGGGTAGTTGGCAAATACAGGCAAGACTTTTGGGACAGTCCCTACCCGAAGGGAGAGGGAGTTCGTGCTATATTATCCCGTTGGCTATCCTTTGTCTATCGATAGGCTATGACAAGAACACAGCATCTTCATAGCATGAACATAGCAAGAACAATCTCTCATGTATTTGCCGTGTTCTTGCCTTGTTATTACTTGGCATTTGTCATAGTTTATCCCTAGTTTATCCGTGGAGCAATCAGGAACGAGCGTCGAGAAGGATGCTTGTATGAAGATACTGTAATAGAAATAGGAAGGGGGAAAATGGATCGTCCCCCTTCCTGCACGAAGTCTTTTCACTGGTTGCAATTGTGAAATGTAAGTCCGGACTTCGTGTTGGTCTGAACCAAGTCAACGATGAAAATTCTAAATTGTCTTATTTGATGTTGGGGTAAAAATCAACAGGGGAAATAGCCGGATCAATGCAGGTTCCGGCTATTCCTGTTTCTATATCCCGGTCAATAAAAAATCCGGACCGAGCAAGTCAATCCGGAGTATGGCATAACGGCTCGGGATTGACTTAATTCATGGGAGTTGCGTCTGCCATCATGAAAAAAGCAACCCCACGCCGCTATAAGTATAATTCTGAAAAGAATATACGTGTAACAAACGTGAGTGTTGCAATCTTCATGGTTTAATGGCTATAAGCCTGGTTCGCAACTCCTAAACCATGTCGGATTTTAACCTCAACATCATAATCGGATTTATGGCGGCTCTCCGCTCAATCCTTAATACAAAGGTATTATTTTTTTGATTTATTACAAGCTATTATATCAATTTTTAGTTGTTTATTTACGTATATAGGAATTGTTCCGGATAGTTTATTGCTTTTAATATCAGTTTTGTAACCGATATAATAGAAAAACAAATGCAGATAGGGGGTATGTGGATTAAATATGATAACAATAAAGACGAGTTCGACTTGTCTTTATCTCGTCTGTAAATCGTCTTTGTCTCGGCTTTAATTACTTAACAGGGAATTATTACGGTAGTTTATGGGTTTAGAATTGAATACTAATTGGGGAGATGGATTTTATAGGTACGATTGTAGGAAAGTATGTTATTATTAGATGAAAAGGGGCTGTCCCAAAAGTCATTTCTCAAACTCCCTCCCGGCTTCGCCGTACTCCCTCTATAAACAGAGGGAGAGTTGAAATACTCTCTGTCTTCGGGAAGAGTCACCAGCACCTCCTCTGTTTATAGAGAAGGTGGCACGAAGTGACGGAGGAGTTCTTGAAATAAAATGGCTTTTGGGACAGCCCTTTCTTTTATCGATATGTTTGTCCTACGAAAGGTAAGTTTAGGTAACGATATAAGGCCAATGATAACATGGGTTTTTCAAACATGGGCATACTTGCCAGTACGGCATAAGCTTGCTTGAAATCCTCTCGTTTGGCATGGGCTGCAGCCAGATATAGTAAATTCTCTTGACAAGGCTGTGCTTTCATTGCAAGGTCGGCAATCCGTATCACCTCTTCAACTTCTTTATCCACGACAGGCGCATTCCGAAAATAATCGGCAATAATCATCGTGTAAAAAAGCTGACTATACAGGTAGCGGTGTTCGTCCCCACATTCTTGTACTAATGGTATGATAGCGGGAATTGCTTTTCCGAATTCATGGTTAAAGAGCTGTTCCTCGATTGCCAAGATGTTGCAATACATGGTAGACAAAGGGACGTCTATTTCTTTTAGTTCGGTAATGTATTGTTTGTACTCTTCCAGTTTCTCGTTATGTATGATACTTCCGACACGAACAATTGCCCGATAGAGATTGATCCAAAAATTATCATCGTATTTTTTATACACGTCAGCATGTCGAATGAGTTGCTCCCGGATGGTCTTGTCAGGTGAACGCATAAAGGACCTCAATACCGAATAGGCATCTTGCGAGAGTAATTCTTCAGGAGAGAGTCCGGATAAGTAATCCCTTAGACAGGTTTCGGCTTGATCCGGATCGATTTTGCTTAGGTTTTGGAAGACATAAGAACGGACGAGTTCAATGGAGCGTTCCCCTTTGTCCCACCGTTCTTTCATGGCAGCTAATTGTTTGGGGAAATCCGATTCTTTTGCTTCTTCCCCCTTCTTTATAAATGTTTCAGCTTCTAGGTAACCCACGTGTAAATCCAGTAAGTCTCCGTTTTCATCTAACCAGAAAAAAGAAGGGTAACCTCCAGCCTTATATTTTGCGAAAAAACCGTGTTCTCGTTGCTTTTCTGCATCTAATTTTATACAAATGAAAGAAGTATTGTAGTATTCTCCCACTTTGGTGTTTGTGAAGACATTTTTGGCCATCATTTTACATGGTCCACACCAGGAGGTGTAAACATCCACGAAGATACCTTTTTTTTGTTCTTTCGCTTGTTTTACAATATCATCAAAATCACCGGAACTGAATATGATCCCCTGTGCAGAGGCAAGCTGCACAGAGAATGAGATCATTATTAATAATATAATTTGTTTCATGTTATTCGTACTTTTCTTCTACATCAATTACTTGATCACAGAATCCGGATAGTCGATATACCGGATCTGCATGGATTCCTCCAACGGTTCCTAATTCATAATAAGCAACTCCACCTTTTTGGTTGCCTGATATTTTTTGATCTTGGATATACAGGCGGATTTGTTGTGTTGTTTTGGTTGCGAGCGGATTTTCAGGCGTTGGATCGGGGACGAGGATGTCACTTAATTTCATTCCGGTGATGGAGAAATCATCTTCTAGTCCGTTTATAATCTGTGCTTCCAGATTATTGGTTACGTCTTCTCGTAAATTACTTAAAGCGATAGCGTATACGCTGTTTCCTGTCGAATAAAAAAGAAGGTCTTTCATTCCTTCAAGCGAAGCGAAATGAGTTGCTTCCTGAAGATGAGGTGCAACTTCCGGGGTTATGGCTATTTTGGCGAGGCTAGTTCCCCGGTTATCAGACGTGATCTTTATTTTGAATAGATAATTTTGCTGATTTTCTTTGTGACGTAGTAACATCCAACATTCGTTATTTGCGGAAAGTAGTCCTCCCGCCAAATACTCCATGTTCGTTCCCATATTATTGCAATCGAAATAGTTCAGATCGCCCGTTTCTGTTTTTAGTTGCTTTAAAGGAGCTTTGTTCCATGCTGAGTTATTATGCACGAGAATACGTCCGTTTAATTCGTCATAGAAAGCGGGTCCACTCGACGATTGAACCATTCCGGTTCCGATTTTGTATTCTGTCGAACCTTCGACTACAACCATTGGTGCATCCCAAGTCATTGCACCCATGTTTGTTCCCCGTTTGAAGACTTGATCGCTGATGATTAAATAGTCAACACTTCTCGAACTGCTCTCCACGTGTAATTGGGGTGAATAGATTCCGGTTTCGGGACTGAAAGTTATTGCGCTTTCAACAGTTCGATTACTTTTCATAGAAACCGGATTGAGAAAATAACCGCCCGTTTCATTTTCGCATAACACCAAAACCTCTTTCATTTGTGGTTGGTATTTATTGGGATTTAAGGCATAAACTCGTACCGGATTTTCTAATTTTGTTCCGTTAGCTGCTTCGAAAATGTTTTTTACAAATGTTTTCTCAGCATCGTCTACCATAAAATGGAGCGCGTAACTTTCGTTTTCTTTACATAGTAGAAGAGTTCCTTTCGTGAAATCTGAGAGTACTTCTAGTTTCATTTTTTTCCGGTAATAAACCCCGGTTGATAGATCTGTAATCTTTACGACTAGGGAATAATCCTCGCCAGGGGTCAGAATTTTCGGATCCATGAAGGCATTCAAGTCTTTGGTTTTACCTAGCGTGTCTGCCTGTGTTCTCGTGGTAGGAGTGTAGGTATACCATGCATAACTTAATTGAGATTCATCACCGGTGCGTGTTGTGATTGGAAGAGGAATTTGTAGATAACTTCCCAGTTTCGCACTATATTTTTCCTGTAATGCTCCTATTGTAACTTCGTTTAATTCTTCTATTCGAGTATTGCTTTTGTCATCCACACATCCTATAAGAGAAGATAGGATTGTAAACCATATAAGTAAATTTCGTTTCATGTTCATTCTTGATTAAAATGGGTCCCACACTTCTATTTTTTTCCCGTTTTCGTCCACTTCATTGTGAGTGGCGTAATAGTAACAGACTGTTCTTCCTTGTGTCATAAAATAACTGTAGCTGCCCGGGAATGTGGCAATTTCAGCCATCGTGAGTGGAAAGTCGTGTCCCATTACCTCGATACATTTCTCGTGTTTCACTTGGGAGTATTCACCAAAGTAAATGATTAACAAATCTTCCCAATAACTGGGTTTTACAAGTTTGTTGGTGATCCTCACGTACACGCGGGATTTATCCTCGTAAGCGACATCAATATCCTCTGTCGGGATAAGTTGAAGTGCTATGGTTAATATATCATCATCTATGTCTGTTCCTCCCTGTATCAGGTAGATAGGTATTTCTATTTCTCCTTTACCCGGTTCAAACCAGTAAGAATCTTCCATTTCGTAGTAGATTCCTTCTTGGGCAGTCGTTTGGTCTTTGTCTATTTTTAAGCCTATCGGGGTTCGGGTTTCAAAGCTTTTTCCGACCAGTTTAGCTGTTAAATAAATGGTATCTCTGTCCTCTTTCGTCATGCGGAATGAATATGTCACGCTATCCTTGCCTGTTACGTAGTCAGGGAAAAATACCGAAGGTTTTGTCGTGTATATCAAACGATCATTTTCGTGACACCCGATACAAAGGATCGTGAATATATATATCAGTATTATATTTCTTATCATAGCTTTTCATTTAAAAGTTATTTTGATTACATGTTCCCGTAGTCCAATTCGTCGGTAGGAACGGGAAGCTGATACACTTTATTTTTATCTGTCAGGTTCACGTTGCTGAAAACCCCGATGCGCCCTAGGTTCATTCGTTTGTAATAAAAGAACATTTGTCCTTCAGCAATAAATTCTTTTTGGTACTCTTTGGCAATTTCAGCATCTAGGTCCGTAATGTTTTCTAAAGCTACTAATCCCCGGTGTGCTCGGATTTTATTTAGATATGCTAGGCCATTGTTTCCGGAGGCACATTCTGCTGCAATTAAATATACTTCGGATAATCTTACGATAGGAATATATTTCGCATTTTTATATTTAGCCGGCATCCAAGATGAGCTGACATCAGTAGGTTGGAACCATAATTTCAGGCGATAGTCATCATCTCCGGCCGAAACAGCTTGGTACAGGTTTGAGACTTTCGTGGCAGTGAAACATAATGCAGTGGCACTTGAACTAACCCCGTAAGCAATTGCATTTTCTCCGAAATATGAAGAGATGTCATCCTCTAGTTTTTCAATATTCAACTGGAACAGGATTTCATTTTTAAATAATCGGTCGTTTTCACTGGCAGAAGTTGTCAGGCTTAGTGGAGCCATAGGTTCTTTCGTATTTTCATTTATGATTTCATGAACTGCTTTCAAGGCGTTTTCTTTGTCTCCTATGTAATTGTACGCTCTGGCTTGTAATGCTGCTACCGTGAAGTAATTCATGCGGCTGTGACGTTCTTTTTGTGTGGAATCACGTTTTTCGTAGAGTTGTTGATATGCCGGTCCGAACCAATCGGAATTAGCTAACATGATTCGGGCAGAATCCAGATCTTGTGTGACCCGATTTACAAAAGAGCCGAGAGGAAGGGCGGCTTGAGCCACGTTCGTGTAAGTGTCTGCGTAAGGTATAGCTTGTTGTTCCAACCCGTCGGCAGGCGAGGGGCCGAATAGGCGTAACAAGTCGAAATGTAGAAATGCACGCAATCCGAATGCTTCTCCTTTTACGACTCGATAGTGTTGCTCGGAAGCAAATACGTTTTTGTTTTTATCAGCGTATTCCAATAGTACGTTTAAGTTGACAATGGCTTTGTAATGTCCTTTCCAAATAGATTTTAGACGAGTTTCTTCTTGTGTATCCGTATAATCATATCCTTTTGTTTTATAATAGTTATGTGTCTGACTCGTGATTTTATCGTAATATTGAGCCATTACATCCAAGTACCCAAAGGACAGTTCCCTACCGTAAGCCGATGGGGTAACCATGATCGAATAAACCCCGGTCAATACATCCCAAAAGCCATTTTCATCTTTGAACAGGTCATCCGACTTCACGTCTGATTTTGGGGATACATCGAACCATTTCTCGCATGAACTCATAGTTAAACAAGTGAGAAGGGCGATAATTATGATTTTCATATTTTTCATAACTTTGGTATCTTTATTTATTACATTGTTTAAAAAGTAACCTGCAAGGAGAGTGTGTAGGTACGAGCGAAAGGATAAACTGTTCCTCGTTCCATTTTCACTGTCGATGCTCGGAATATATCATTACCGATGGCCGTTACTTTCAATGATTCCATTCCGAGACGGCGTAATTTTTCTACCGGGAAACGATACGAGACACTTAAAGAAGAAAGTTGTACGTAGTTTTCTTTCTCTATAAAACGTGAGGTCGGCATCGTGGTTTCCGTGTTGTCGATCGCTTTAAAACGGGCGATATCTCCTGCTTCTTTCCAACGATCATATAAGACTCTACGATCAGCGTTATTTTTGGGGTTGACGTTTTCAACCTTGTCAACTAATGTCTGGTTATATATGTCGCCCCCGATGCTATATTTGAAAAAGGCATTGAGTTGGAATCCTTTGTACATGAACATTGTACCGAAACTTCCTTCCACGTCGGGATCTGTACAACCCAAGGGCTTATAATTGTCCGTACTCCATTTATCCACTTTATTCCCTTGTTGGTCTAGGAAAATTTCCTGTCCACTATTCGGGTCTATTCCTAATGATTCATTAGCCCAAATGGCATTGATGGATTTCCCTTTTTGATAGCGGACCACGGGGCGATTACTTTTTTGGTCATCATCGGCATTATTTACCTTATCATCTTGCATACGATTGTAAGCAGCCAAAGCATCATTTAATTTTAGGAGTCGATTCCGGTTACTCATCAGGCTGACAAATAAATCCCATTGTAGTTCCTTGCCCGTGTCCCGGATTACAGATCCCCGAATGTTTGTTTCAATTCCTTGGTTTTCGACTTCCCCGAGGTTGTCTTTGTATGAATCAAAACCTGTTGAGGGTGCTAATAGAACATCGATTAGCAAGGCTTTGGAATCCTCTTTATAAAAATTCACGTAACCGGACAAGCGACTTGTGAAAAGGGCAAAGTCTAGCCCTATGTTACGTTTTAGGTTTTTCTGCCATTTCAAATCAGTGTTTCCATAACTTTTTAATAATGCGCCGATGCTACCGTTGTAAGTAATACCGTCCACTAAATCGTCTTTGTAGGAGAACATACGGATGGACTGGAAAGGATAAAAATTTTGTCCTCCGGTACTTCCAATAGACCCTCGTAATTTTAAGTTATTTACTATACGAGAGTTTTCAAACCATTTTTCACGATGTATATTCCAGGCAATTCCGATAGAACCGAATGTCCCCCAGCGTTGATTTGCCCCGTATACAGAGGAGCCATCTGTCCGGATGGAAAGGTCTAATAGATAGCGATTATCCCAGCCGTAATTGACATTTCCGGCAAATCCCATTAAACGACTTACCTCGTAGTCTCCTGTAGGTTTGGCTCCGTCTTGGAAAGCTGTTCCCATACCAAAATGGTCCATTTGTTCATTGGGGTAATTTACCGCCGTAACAGAATAACTATCGATGTTACTTTCTCTTACATTCCAAACTGCTGCTAAATTTATATTGTGTTTCATGAATGAGCGGGCATAGTTGAACACAATGTTTGCATCATACGTGAATGTTTTTTGTTCTCCTTTCTGGTAGCTTCCTTTGTATTGTGTCGTTGCAAAATCCGTGTGTGTAGCCGGTTTGAAATCGTCGGTACTTTCTTGTTTGCTGTTCAAGGAGAATTTCCCGCGTAAAGTCATTCCCTCCATGATATTCCATTCTATCGAAAAATTGTTGTTAAATTCGCTATACGTGGATTCATTACGAGTTTTTTTGGCAGCATTGTATAACGGGTTTGTTACGAGTACATCTCCGTCAAGAGTCGGTTCGTAGAGATATTGTTTCACATTCCCGTTTTCATCATACGGATGGAAATAAGGATTTTGATAAGTGTAGGTCGTGAATGAACCGTAAGGAGAGTTTGTACCCTTCACGTTAGAATATGTCAGGTCATTGATGAAACGCAAGTTTTTATAGTTGTATTGTAATTTACTTCCAATTCCTACGGTCCTTCTTCCTGATTTTTTCATGACTCCATCCGTTTTGTTGTAATTTACGGAAAGAGCGTAACGGATAGACGAGTCGCCACCCTCTATTAATAAGAAATGTTTGTGCCCGAATCCCAGATCTTTTATTGGTTTGCTGAGCCAGTCTGTATCAATACCCTCTTGTACCCATTTTAATCTTTGATTGTAAAGATCTGTATATCTGTCTCCCATTTCGATGTTGGAGTGAGTGTATAATTTTGCCAGACGTTCATATTCCAGTTTCTCGGTGGCATTCATTAGGTCATAGACACTTAAATCTGCAAACGAAAAATCTCCGGAAAAGGTATAATTTAATCGCAATTTACCAGCTTGTGGTTCTACCGTTTCAACAACGACTACCCCGTTTGATGCCCTTGATCCGTATATGGCTGTTGCGGCGGCATCTTTTAATATGGTGATTGAGGCTACCCTGTTGGGATCTAGGTCGAAAATCTTTTCAGCATTGACTTCGAATCCGTCTAGGATGAATGTTGGCATATTGGGTGAATTTTCGTATTCCGATTGCAGACTTCCTCCACCTCGGATTGTAAATTCTGGAATAGTGTTCGGATCGCTACCCATTTCAATATTATCCAGTAGTTTGAATGACGGGTCTAGTACGGAGAGTGTGGATAGAACGTTGCCGGAAGATACCATGCGTAATTTGTCTCCGGTAAAAGAGGTTGTGGCTCCCGTGTAACTTTCTTTTTTACGGTTATAATATCCCGTGGATACTACGACTTCTTCCAAAGTTTCTATGTCTTCTTCTAGGGTTACGTTTATTTCCTTTTGATTGTTTATTTTCACTTCTTTTGATTGCATTCCGATGAACGAGAATATTAGCACTAGATCTTGCTGTTCAGGTAAAGTTATTTTATATCTTCCTAGACTATCTGTAACAGCACCGATAGATGTTCCTTTGACTAATACGGTTACTCCAATCAGCGATTCACCTTGCTTATCTTTCACGATTCCGGTTATAGTAACCTTTTTTTGTTCTTCCCTTTTCTGAGGGGCCTTCATTAAAATCACAAATTCCCGATTGATTTCGAAGGTTAGGCCTTTGTCTGAAAGTATTTTTTCGAGTAGTTCTTCCAGTTCGATTTTTCCAAAATTTGCATCGACCTTTTCGTTTTTGTTCAACATGTCATTATTGTACATAACGATACAGCCGGTTTGTTTACGGATCTCCTGAAACAACTCTTCGAAAGTGGTTTCTCCCATTTTCATGTTTAGGCGGTATTGTGCCATTATTGTAGCATTTCCTCCTAGCATGAAACAAAATAAAAATACAATTGTCAGTCGCATAGCTAAGAATAATTTCCAACGTTCATTTTTTATAAAAACGAACCCTGTGAGTGGATTTTTTTTCATACATTTGTACTTTAAGTTAATAAAACTTGATTTGGACCGAAAGGTGGTGCGAACACCTGACGGTCTTTTTATTTCTGAAATACTTGAATTACATTTCCGTTTACTTTAAAATAGACATTTGAAGTTTTCTCTATGAATTCAAGCATGAATTTTAGAGTGTTACTTCGCTTTATGGCTCCTGTAAATTTGAATTGACGTGTCGTTTCATTCACGAAAAAGAAGTCTACATCGTACCAGCGACTAAGTTGAACGATTAGCTGTCCCAGCGGCATATCGTAAAACTCAAACATCCCTTCTTTCCAAGATACATAACTGGTAATATTTACTTGTTGTTTTTTCATTTCTTCGGAAATATTGTTGGAAACAGCCTGCCAACCTGGCTCTAAGATACATTTCTCGTTCTGGTTGTAAACCTCGACTTTTCCTTGAACGAGGGTTATGGCTGTAAGCTCCTCGTCCTCGTAGGCACTGATGTTGAATGATGTCCCGAGTACTTTTGTGTTCGTGTGTGGTGTGTGTACAATAAAAGGGTGAAGGGAGTCTTTTTTTACTTCAAAATAAGCCTCCCCTTTCACGTGGACTTCCCGTGTATTACCCATGAATCGGACGGGGTATTTTAATTCTGTTTCAGAATTTAACCATACTTTCGTTCCATCAGATAAGGTAAGAATATATTCTCCGCCACGAGAAACAACAAGGGTATTGAATTCCATATCTTCATCTAATTCCCGTGTCGCAAAAGAATCGGTAATTTCATATTTTAATCCGGAAGATTCTTCGTCTTTGATGATAGTATGTTTAGTTTCTAGCTCGAAGTTATTGTTCGTGTGTAATAGAACTTTTTTCCCGTCATTAAGGATAAGAGTGGCTTTTGGACTACCGGTTTTTACTTGGGCTAGGTCCATTGTTGTTTTCTCGGGAAGAGGTTCATAAGAAATGAATTTTATTATGGCAAAAAGAAATAGACAAGCTGCTGCAACTCCTGATATGAAGTATTTCCAATGAATAGATTTCTTTTTACTTATTAGTCGGGAGTTTAATTTTTCTCTTCCTTTCTTGGAATCAATCTGTTCCCATGTTTGGGCGTATGTCAGTTGGTAATGGGTCCGGCTTAATTTTTCGAATAGCTCTTTATTTTCTTCGCTTGTGTTTAACCAGCTTTGAACGAGTTCTATTTGTTCCCGTGAGGCTTTTCCTCTCCAACATGCTTGAATGGCTTGAAATATGTTATCGCTTATTTCCATCTTTCCGTGTAACTTTTATTAGTTAAACAGATTTCTGGTGTGGGCGGGTGAATGAATTTTGAAAAAAATGAAAGAAAAAATATATGTCTAATAAATAGATGATTAGAAGGCGTTTTGTTGAAACTTTCGAGAAAATAACATGAAAAGGAGGAATATTTTTTTATATCCTTTTAATTCAGATCGTAATTCTTTCATTCCTGCTTTCAATAATGTTTTTACAGTATTGATAGAGACTTCTAATTTATTTGCCGTTTCTTGGTATGTACATCCTTGGCACATGACTAATTGAACAACACGTTGTGTTTTTTCAGGAAGTTTCCGGACAGCAGTCAAGACTGTTTCGATGGCAGTTTCGTCTAGTTGGTTGGATTCTTCTTCGGCAATGGAATAATGAGGTAAATCTAATTGTTCTGTGGATAATCCTTGTTTAGCGATCTGGTTTATGCAAGCGTTTTTTACAATAGTGAAAAGAAAAGTGGAAAGAGCATGGGGATGAATGTGTTTGTAAAGTTCCTTTTCCCATATCTTTACGAATTGTTCTAATACAATGTCCTCTGCTTCTGGTAAATCGTGAAGCAGAGTATTGGCGAATAGGACTAAAGGTTTATAATACCGTTCAAATAAGGTATTCATGCCTTGTTTTTTCCCGGCTTGTAATAAAGCTATTATTTGTGCATCACTGACGCTCATATCATATCCCCGTGTTTTGTACAAAAATAGGAATAATTTATTTTGTTGAAAGAGAAAAATTACAAAACCTTATTGATCAATTGTTCTATTTTTTGAATGAGTTGTTCTGTTGACAGGTTCATTTGTTCTACGGCCATCCATGTCACGATGTTTTCCCGGTTGACGAGATAGACACGGGGAATGGTGCTATTGGCAAAAAGGGAAAAGACTTTTTTGTCCGGGTCAAGGTAGAACGGCATAGTGAAGTTTTGTTCTTTCCAGAATGTGTTGACGATTTCGGCTGTTTCCCCGCGGGAGATGGTGACGAGTCGGAAGGTGGGCTGGTCTTTCAGTTCATTCCACACGCTGTCAATCTTCGGGAGTTCCCGCTTGCAATCGCCACAGGTGGTAACGAAGAAAACCAACAAGGTTGTGTTTTCCGATAAATCTTCACTATGAAGTTCTTCTCCGGTTGCGCTTTTCACGGTGAATTCCGGTAATTTGTCGTTTTCTTCGATGTAATTTATAACATCTTCTTTTTCGTCTTTAATACAGGAAAGAAGAAGTAATGTAAATGCGAGTAACGTGACGAATATTGTTTTCATTTTTTACGAATTCTGTTTCAATTAGACCGTGAAATTAGCGAATAACATCGAATTATAAAAATATTACGTATTTTTTGCCTTGTGAAGTAAGTATATATACACAAGCGAGGAGCTTGGAAATCGTGTATGTTTGTATGCGGTAAAAAGAAGAATAGTATGAATAAGATATTGCAAGAAGATTTTGACTTGGCTCCGTGTATGGTTGCCGGATATGAAAGTTTTATAAATGGTTTGTTGAATATCGTACATTCCGGGCCTATTTGCGAGAGCGTGGGTGAACAGATCAAGTCGTATGTGCTGGATTTTATTCAAAATCACCCGTTAGATTCTTTTGATCGCTTTTCGGATGAGACCTACACGCGGAATTATATCGGCCGGGATACGGAATCCGGTTGGGAGGCTATCGTGATGTCGTGGAAGAAAGGAAACCGTACGGCCATTCATGCTCATCCCCAGTTTGCTGGTTACACGTTTGCCGATGGGGAGTTCTTGATTGAGGTTTTTGAACCTTTTAAAGAAGGGATTCGTCTGGTTCAAGAGATGACAATTAGCGATATTCACGGGTTATATGCTATCGGTGAGGCCGGTAAATTCAACAATCATATTCACCGGATTACCTGTTTAAGCGATACGGCTCACAGTTTACACGTGTATTCGGACGACGCATTGAAAGGGGAAAAGCTGGATGAACAAATGATTTATTAATTTTAGATTTTGGATTTTAGATCCTATCAATTAAGTGATTTAATGATTTTCGATTAAGTGATTTTAATCACCCAATCATCGAAT
>OBWV01000130.1_pt1 | contig 92189 bp, 90 predicted proteins | sample 1495351 | NCBI WGS metagenome assembly OBWV01 (sample SAMEA2580122, study PRJEB22360) | human gut metagenome | biome: human gut; feature: human-associated habitat; material: faeces | place: Denmark | collected 2008/2010 | reverse complement strand
GTAGCCGCTACAGCCGAAGCATTCAAAATTGCCAAAGCTGCGGGTAAGGTAACCATCTTAAACCCTGCACCGGCGCAAAAAGAACTGCCAGAGGCGCTGTTGAAAAATGTTGATCTAATCGCGCCCAACGAGACTGAAAGCGAATTGATTACCGGCATTCCGGTTACCGATGAAGCCAGCATGCGCCAGTCCGCCGCGTATTATCATCAACTCGGCATCCGCGGGGTGGTCATCACGCTTGGTTCGAAAGGGTCTTTCATTTCGCTGGATGGTCAGGCAACCCTCGTCCCGGCTTTCAAGGTCAAAGCTGTGGATACTACGGCAGCAGGGGATACCTTTATCGGCGCTTTAGTCAGCAACCTTCAGCCCGATCTCGGCAATATTGTCGATGCGGCAACTTACGCCAGCATGGCCAGCTCGTTTACTGTCCAGAAGCTCGGCGCATTCCCGTCGATTCCGATGGGGGATGAGGTGCGTGCGGGGTTGGCGAAGGTTAAAATGGATCCTGCGTAAGGTTAATCGTGTCCGAAGAAGATCAGTTAGACTAAAATCGCGTCAATTTCTCACAAAAAGGGGAGGTTGACGCGATTTTTAAGATTGGCGTTAGCGGCCTATCAATTAAACTATCGAGACCCTTACTTGCTTGCCTAAAGCATTTGCGATTTTGGTTAGCGTTTCGATGCTTGTATTATTTCCTCGTTCAATACGCGCAATCGTTGTCTTAGGAACGCCTGATTTGTTTGCAAGTTCCTGTTGGCTCAATCCCGCATTTCGCCTTGCCTCTAGAACAGCATAGGCGCTTGCCAGCTTGGATTTTTCAGATTTGGCTAGCTTGCTGTAACTGGAGTCTTGCATCATCTCGGCGAAGAAGGCATCCATATCCGTTGAGGTCGCTTCGGTAAATCTCTTCAAGTCCATCGAGATTTCTCTCCTTTTAATGTGATAGCAAGTGTGTCTAGTACAAACTAGCCACAAAAGGCTTCATTGCCGTCACGACATCCCCGCTGCCGGTGCCTTCGATGAGGGCGACGGTGAGGTAGGTATTCTTGTCGGCATCCATGGCGACTAAGAAACCATTTTCCTTGCCGTCTGTGTCCTGTTTCTGCTTGAGTTCGGCCGTGCCGGTTTTGGCGGCGATGGTGTGGCCGTCGATGGCGAGGTCATGGGCGGTACCGGCTTGATCGGAGACAACGTGGGTCAAGGCGGTTTTGACCGTTTTGGCAGCATTGCTTTGGAGCACGCTGGTACGTTTGCCTTTTGCAGCTTGAATCAAGGTTGGCTGCTGCATGGTGCCGTCATTGGCGATGGCACTGTACATCGCCGCCTGTTCAATTGGCGATAGCAGCAGCTGCCCTTGACCATAAGCGGTGTCGGCCAAGAGCGTTTCGGAGGCGAGCTTGCCATTGTTGGAGATTTGGGCCTTTTTCATGGTTAAAGGTAAGTTGGCTTGGGTTTTGAAAAGGGGCTCCAGACCTTTGAGGTAAGCAGAGGCGCCCATTTTCAGTGCTACTTGAGCAAACCAGATGTTGTCGGAGTTAACCAAGGCCTGGGTCATGTTTTCCGGGCTGGCGTCAACGGTGCGGGTCACTTTGTAGTCGCCCCACGAACTATCTTTTTGCCATTTGAGACCGGAGATAGATTTGGTTGTGTCAGGGGTGATGGTTTTGTTTTGCAGGGCAATCGCAGCCGTTAGCATTTTAAAAGTGGAACCCGGTGCGTATCGTTGGGTGAACCGGCTGAGGAATGGCAGCTCAGTGTTGTTGGCGTATTTGTCATAGTTGGTTTGGCTGATGCCGTTCACGAAGGCATTGGGATCGTAGCTGGGCGAACTTGCTAAAGTTAAAAGTTCGCCGTTGGTTGGATCCATAGTGACCACACTGCCGCTTTTACCTGCTAGTTGGGTATAAGCGGTTTTTTGTTTGGTGGCGTCAATCGTCAGTTTCAGATTCTTGCCGGCAATTGGCTTGGTGTCTAGCAAGGGATGACTATTGCTGCCGTTGCGAATCGCGATCGTGCCGCCATCCGTACCGCGCAAGTAATGGTCATAAATTTGTTCCAAACCGGCTTTACCGATTTTGCTGTTGGCGGTCAGTGACGGATGCTTTTTAAGGTCATCGGCGGTTGCCGTACCAACGTATCCCACGAGTTGGGCAGCGGCCTCGCCTAGCGGATAAGTACGTGAACCGATTGTTTGGTAAGCTGCACCGGTTAATGCAGGGGAGTCGGTGACGATTTTGACCGGCACAAATGTATCATCGGTGACCCAGGATTGCTTGAGGAGCGTTTCAAGACTCGAGGTTTTCACATCCCAGGCAGTCGCGATTTTTTCTAGATTAGCGGTCCGTTCATCGCCGGTGCCCAGCTTGCCAGGGACCAGGCCGGCTTGGGTGACATTGCCGTTGGTGGCGAGCGCCTGGCCATTACGATCGAGAATTTTCCCGCGCGTGGCAGCTGTCAAACTAATCTGAACCGTGTCCTTGCCATCCATTTGTGGAAACAGCAGGCTTGGCGTCCAGCGAATGCGCCAGTTGTCGCCGACTTTAACGATCGGCGCGGTGTAATGCTGTGCCGGGAGCTTGCCGATCTTGGTGTTCATGTTGGCGGTAAAAGTGAGTTGATAGGTACCGTCTTTGGAATTGGTTGTTTTCAGATCCGTGATTTTAATGTTGCTGGCGCCGATCCGGTCGAAAACGGCCTGATTGCGTTCAGCCAACGTCTTGGCGGTATATTGCCAGCCCGGACCTTTGAGATGGCTAGTGTCGACTTGTTTAACGGCTTTTTCATACTGGCGGTTGGCAAAAGCTTTCGTGTAGGCTTGGGCCGTGGCCTTAACCTGGTCGCCTTCAGCTTTGCCTTGGTACCAGTGAAAGGCACCGAAGCCACCCACAATGACGACAATTGCTGCGACCACACTAATCAGGATGGTGCGCGTCGATTTCTTCATGTCTGTTCCCCATTTCTAGTTTTTACGCTTCTCCATGTATAACGCCATTCTACGCTTCTGGGGGAAGGGAAGAAACCGGGGGAATTTTGCAATGATTACAGCCTTTGTAGAATTGCTTTAGACGTACTCAACGCTAATCAGCCGCATCATTCCAGCAACAACGAATACTTCACAAGATAATTCTTAACGGGCACGAGGAAGCTGAAGCGCATTTTTTGGTTGCGATGATCATAACTTGTCCGAGTTGCTGAGAACTGCAAGGTTAATGGTTGGCGCACGGTTGAAGGATGCATCGCTGGTTTAACCCTGAGTTTGTTTTTATCGAAAATGGTATCGGTTTGGCTGCTCATGCTATAAGGGATGTTCAACCACATGTTTTCGATGTAATTAGGGTTGTCCTTTTTATGACCATAATTTGCCGGTCCTGTTTGTTTAATCGAGAGGGTCACAGGAACGATAACCTGATCTTTCTTTTTCAAAACCTGAACTTTACTAACCTTAAAGTCGACATTTTCAGCATGAACAAGTTGGCCTTTTTTAATCAGCACCTCTTTGATGACGCCTCGTTGCTGCGGGTTGGTATTGACCTGTTGATAGCGCAGTACGCCAATAATACCGAGTAAAACAACCAGACATCCGCTAATCATCCAGAACTTGGGTTTAACTTTCATGCTGGATCGTCCCTTCCTTGACAGATAACTTCTGAGTCGCAACCTGTTCGACAAATTCGTGATCGTGCGAGGCGATGACAAAAGTTGACCCGTTCGCATTGAAGCGTTGGATCAGGGCAATTAATTTGATAATACTGTCATGATCCAAAGCGTTGGTGGGCTCGTCTAGGACAATTAATGGATAGCCGCCTAAGAACGCTTCGGCAATCCCCAGCTTTTGCTTCATGCCCAACGAAAATTTGCGGACTTTTTGGGTTGGAAACCTTGTGAGATCAAAATAGATCAGGAGGTCATCGAGTTGTTGCGGTTGGATAGTAGGATCTAGCCGGGCCAACAGTTCTAGATTTTTCATTGCGGTGAAGTCATCAATCAGGCTGGGATTTTCGATCAAAATGCCAGCCTTAATCGGATAGGCTTCTTGAGGGCTGACCGTCTTTCCGGCAACCACGACTTGGCCTGTTACCGTGATAAGACCGAGCAATGCTTTTAAAATTAATGTTTTTCCGGAGCCATTAATGCCTTCAAGTGTCGTAATGCTGCCACGCTCAATGCTTGCTTCAACGTGATGCAAGAGCTGGCGGCGTTTAATTGTTTTGGCCACTTGATGTAATTCAATTAAACCCATAAGTTTCTCCTTTAATTTAGACTGGCGTGACGCTCAACGGCTAAGTAGCCCATCGTTGTCAAACTGCTGATGCCAAGCAGAACAAGGATGGGGTGCCAAGCGTTTGTTGCGTTGATCCGTGTGAGCATGAGGTAACCAAGCGGATTCATGTGAATGGCCGTATAAGCACTAACGATGAGCAGACAGGCAGGGATGATGAGCGCCAATGACGGACTAAAATGATTACCGATCGCTTGGAGTAATAATAGTAAGAAGACGCCTAGCCAAGTGGTGACAAAAAGAGCGCCGACTGCTGCCAATCCTTGCCAACTGCCGAAATGAAGGTTAAAAGCGGCGGCGATGGCCATGATACCGATAGCGCCGACTTCATAAATGGTGGTGATCAAGGCAATAAGCATGAGATTCACTTCTGCAAATTTCCGCGGCGGGATTTGAAGTCCCCGAAGATGAAGCGTGCGGGTGTGCCAAAGTTGTTGGAGGACGTTGAGCAGTATTAATAAAGGTGCGAAAAAATATGCAAACCATAATATAGGTAACACGACCTGATGCGTTTCCGCGGCTCTAAAACTCACCCCATCAAAAAACAGTGAGAAAATAGTCGCATGTGGATTCCCGGCAGTTTGCATGCTTAGAAGAATAACCACAGCATTCATTAAGATGAACCAAAAAAGAAAGCGCGTGCGAATGAGGTACCAGAAGAAGGGTAATTGGTTGCAAAATAAACGCCAGATCATAAGTCTCTCCTGTTGACGATGGCGGTCAATAAAGCAATCATGAAACAAACCAGTCCTAGCATGATGACGGCTTTTGCCAGCAGCAACGGGTTTGAATCGCGAGCGGAAAAGTCGAAAAGCAGCGAAGGCGCGTGTGAGATAACGAGGAAGAAAGCCAAGCCGCAAATGCCAAAGCTAACGAAAAAGGCCATAAGCTTGCTTTTGGTTGCTAGCACAATCGTTGCCGCAATCAATCCGAGCAGAAAACAGGCCAGCCACAGATAAACGACGCGAATCAGTAAGTATAGCCAGATGGTTTTCAGAAGATAAGCAGCGCCACTGACGGTGATGACGGTTATGTTGGTAAGGCTCCAAATGCCGGCCATCAGTAAGGTTGAGATGCTGACGCGGTAAAGGATTTGCAGCGTGATTATTTTTCGCGATTGATATAACAAAACATCTTGTATCCGGGGTTGAATGCAAGGCAGTAGACTGAGCAAATAGGTTGGCATGAGGCCGCTAAAGATGAGGTAGCGGGGGAAGATGAGTACCATGATATGTTCTGGAGAAGAAGTGAGCCCCCCGACTAAGTTGATCCCGGTTAAGCTAATGATGGCGGTAATGAGGCCACAGACGAGATAAACTTTTAAAAACGCTGGTGTCAGTAAGTTTTGTTGCCGAATGACATTATGGTACAAGCCGCTTCACCCCTATTCGGGCAAAAACCAGGCAATAAGTGAGCAGCATCAGGGTGGCGAGGCCGGTGACCGGTAAACTGATATTGGTATTCGGGGCCATCTCGTGCAGGAAGTCGGCCGGCGAGAAGCTAACTAAGTCGGGCAGCATGATTAAACTGTTAAGCATCAAAATCGCAATCTGCACAATCAATCCTGTGCTCAACGCCACGAAAACATGCTTAATCCACAAAGACGTCACCATGACAAAGACGGCGAAGAGCCCACCCCAAAAGCTCGCAAATAAAATTGAAATCAGTGCGTGTAACAACGGGTTGGCGTAATACAGGCTTACAAACAGCGTATTTTGATTCGTCAAAAGGATATTGCTGTTCAGCAGATTATCCGGACGAATATTTGGCAGCATCATGAAATAAAACAACAAGTTAAGCGATAAAACGAGTGCCACAAGTATAAAACCGGTCAAAAAGGCTAACCCAACATAGGATCGGATAACTTTTTGCACGGGAAAACACAATTTAACTTTTGCCAACAAACCGGAGTCGGCGTCTTCTTTTAGTAGTGACGCTGCGGGGATGCTAGTAATGAGCGGCAATAAAATGAAAAAGATGATCGACGGAAAGTTGAATGGGTCAATTGACAGCCAGCGCGTGTACGGCGAGTCCATTGGCGGAATCGGGCCCAGGACTTGGCTCATTTGTAGAGCGCTAATGGTAAAAGCGACTGACATGGCAAGTAACAGTCGTTTTCTTGATAATCGCAGCCATAGAAATGACAATAGGGAAACACCTCGCTTTAAATGAAATAGCACCTAGCAGAAGGTGGAGCGGTCTTCGACTGGGTGCGGTGAAGAATTTGGCGTGGTTCTGGAAACATCGAAACTAAAGATGAGCAGGGATTAGAAAAATTTTTGATGCAGGCTATGATTTGGAGCATACTATTGCTTAAAGTTGTGGTCAATTAAATTTTATGGTTACCATTAGATGCAAACTGAAAACGTGGGCTGGGAGTGCTAAGATATTAAGAATGAAATAGACTGGATTTTAATATTGAAATATATTTAATTCATTGATAAGGGAAGTAGATACAGTCGTGTTGAGAGCTTATAATCCCTTGGTTGTCAGTCGATTTTTTGATGGGATCACAGATAGTCGTTAGTCATTATGCATGTTCGGATGCAAGGTTAACGTGACTTCGAAACAGCAATAGCATTTCAAGGTTGAAAGTTTTTTAGCAACGAAATTATGGTGAAACATTTTTTTAGTTTTAGCGGGTGGTCAGGGTGAGTGTGAAACGAGAATGATGAGAAGTAGGAATAGGACGCTAAAAGAAATGAGCGCAAGGAAAATATTTAAGTAATTGCTTGCGCACGCAAATAAATGCGACTATACTATCAGTTGGAGGTGAGCATGTGTTCAAACGCTGGCTGATACTCATGACGCTCGGGCTGTTTTTCTTTATGGTGATCATTGATGGCACCATTGTCGTCGTGGCGGTTCCAACGATCGCGCAGGCATTGGCGGTGCAGCCTAGTCAGGTGAATCTTTTGTTGACGGTGTATTTGACCACGATCAGCGTGTGTCTGTTGTTTTTTGGACAGTTAGCCGATCAAGTTGGTCGAACGCGACTTTTTATTCACGGGACGTATTGGTTTTTGCTTGGCTCGGCGGTGGCTGGATTAGGGGTGAATCTCCAGTTGGTTTTGGCGGCTCGCGTCATTCAGGCGGTTGGGGCGAGTATGACCATGGCAACGAGTTATGCCATTGTTGCCGATGTCTTTCCGCCGGCGTTGCTGGGACGGGCGCTGGGAGTCGAGTCGATTTTTATTTCGTTAGGCGCGCTGGCTGGCCCGGGAATTGGCGGCTTGATTTTAAGCCATCTGCCCTGGGGATTTATTTTCTGGGTCAATTTACCGATTGGCTTAGCGTGTGTGGTGATTGAATGGCTGGTATTCCCGCGCGCATCACGGTCACAGGCAAAAGTACAACTGGATATTCGCGGATTCCTGATACTTATACTGCTGGGCGGATTGTTGGTGATACTGCAGATCAATCGCCAGCCGCTTGTGTCAGGTGTTTTGCTGGTGTTGATGGTTGTCGGCGGCTTGGAATTTTGGCAAGTTGAGCGCCATGTAGCCCACGCCTTATTGGATGTGAAGCTGTTTCGGCAGTCTAGCTTCAGTCGTAATTTAGGGGCGTCATTGCTGAATTATATCGGGGCGTATTTTTTCACGTTGCTAGCGCCGATTTACTTGCAAGTGCTGCTCGGCTTGCCGGTTGCGCTGGCGGGGATGCTATTGATGTTACCGCCGCTGATTTCGCTCGTTGCCAATCCGCTGGCAGGTGTTTTAAGCGATCGCGTTGACCAAGGGCGGCTAATGCAAGTGGGTCTGGGATTGCTGGTGCTCAGTAATTTGGCGTTTGCCTTGGTACCAGGTGGCCAACAGCTATGGCCATTTATACTGGTCGCCATGACCTTCGCTGTCGGAACCGCGCTGTTTACCAATCCCAACAGCGTCATGCTGATTCAAAGCGTTGATGCTAAAATGCGCGGGCAGGTGGGTGCGGCAACATCACTGGCACGGCAGTTAGGAATGAGCATCGGCAGCGCCTTTTCGAGCTTGGTGTTTTATCAAGTTTTGGCAATGATGACGCCCGCCCGTAACCTTGCCAAAACCGCACCGGCAGCGTTATTGGCCGCACAACGAGTGAGTTTCCTTGTTGCCGCAAACCTCTTTTTACTTGCCGCGATCATGTTAAGAAAGAAGGATGGAAAATGGATTCAGAACCAGATGAACTGATTTCGCGGGTGAACATTCTGGCCCGCCAGATTCAACACGACTTGGATCTGCGGCTGGCTCCAACCAGACTCAATGCCAGTAATTATTACTTTATTTTGAAGTTAGGCAGCGTTGACGACATGCGGCAGGATACCCTTTTCAAAAAGATTCATCTTAACGCCAGCAACGTGACCAGACGCTTGGCGCAATTGATCACGCTGGGACTGGTCACCAAGGAAAAAGCGGCAGATGATAAGCGCGCCTGGGTGATCAGCTTGACGGCAGAGGGGCGGGCATTGGTGCCGCACGTCAGCCAAATTGTCGCCGAGTATGAAGCAGAGCTGACCGCGAAACTGGCAGCTGCGGACAAGGTTAAGTTTGAACAAACACTCGATGTGCTCAATAAAACGAAAGAGGATGCGAATCGATGAAAAACGTGATGGTGATTTTAGGGATTCCGGCAGATTATCATGTGGTTCAGACAACCTCGCGAACCAGAAACGGTGAACCGGTGACAGTCGAGCGTTTGCAGACTTCCGCTGAAATCACGCCAAACAACGCACACATGACAATGGTCCGGAATGAAGCGGGAACCGTGATCAGTTTCAACGACAGTACTTTTAAAGCTGGTGGAAAACTGCCTGCTGCTGAACGTGCGCGTCACCAAGCAAGCCAACTGTTCCAGCAGCTGGATCCGACTTACGCCGCCAACCTGACTTACATGCGCACTGAACGCCAAGAGCGCCACTACTTCGATCATGGCGAACGCATCAGCACACCGGTTTACTGGATCAAGTTTGCCCACCGCAACGGCTCATATAACTGGGTGACGATTGGTCCGGACAATCGTGTTATTGAAGTGGAGCGCGAGTCATACTGGGATTACTTTAGGAATCGCCGCGCCACGGAGATGTGGAATTATGATGATTGGGTGCTGGCGTATGAAGGTAAGGGTCCACAGATGGCGGCACCGAATGCATTGGCGTAAGCTTAGGGCAAATAGAGAGTCTTTAGATGAAAGGAAGCCCTTCATGTGACGAAAAAAGGTAGAAAGATAGCTCTTTGGTGAAGGAGAACACCTTTGATTTGGCAGGAAAAAGTAGAAAGGCAGCCTTTTGGTAGGATAACGTCTTGATGCGAGGACAGAGACAGAAAGAGGCGATCCAGTGGCAAAACCGGATTTTGAAACTTTAGTCGCGCGGCTCGGTGACTTACGGGAAGCGGCGCGCCGACTGGCAGACGAGGATTATATCAGCGCGCGGTATAAGGGTTATAGTTCAGAAGGGCTCACGCTGGAGGAAGTGCTGGCGAAGTTGGAGACGACGGAGCATGAGATTGCTAAATTGGAGCGGGCGTTGGAACGGTTGGCGGATGAGGAATGAGGTTGTGAAGTGCAACCGAAAATGATGCGTATGATAGCAAAATTGCTATTGATTGATGCTAGCAAATTTGGCATTATCAGTACGCAGCAGTAGCTTGAGAAAAGTCCACTTTGGCGAGGTATCAAGACGGTTTTGTGGCGAAGATTAGCTGCTGAGAAAGGGAAAACCATCATGGCATCTTGGGATAAGTTTGAAAATAAGATGGATACAGAAATACCTTCACAAGAATTAAACATTATTGATGCACTTGCCAAACTCCATAGCGAGCGAATTCGGCGCGGAATTTCACAACGCGAACTCGCCAAGAAAATTGGCATGACGCAGCCACAGTCAGCAAAAATTGAGCGGCTTGACTCGGTTCCTTCTTTCAATACTTTGAATCGTTATGCAGCAGGGCTGGGGCTTAAGTTGAAGATTTCTATAACTGCTTAAAAATACAAACAGCGATGCGATTGACCCGTGTGGATAAGAGGGGCAATTGCATCGCTGTTTTTTATGATGTGGCAGGTTATTAATGAAATGTGTATTGGGCTGTCGGGCAATGATGCTAATCTTTGTCTGAATAAAGATCCTGGCGAAAAGACCTGCAGACTTTTTAAATTTGCGCTGATATTTTCCAAATCAAGGAGATATCAGCGCTTTTTACTAGCAACTGAACTGCTTCGGATTAAAACGGGGATGAGGGGCAATGACCCATTCATTGCCGGTATGACCGTTTCTTCATGCGCAATACTGATCAAGGTGCAATTCGTTTCCCAAGTGAAGGAAAAAGGTTCTACTTTTCGGAATGTAAGCGCTTGCTTAGTATAGAAAATGTAAGGAGGCAAAGCAATGCGAGAAAGATTGACGAATCTTCTACGGACATTGTTGGACAGTTCGGAAATACCTCTGAATGAGTTGGCAGTACAGTTTGATGTCACGATTAAAACCATTCGTAATGAGATTCAGGTGCTAAATGATTTACTTGCTGAAAAACAGCTGCCCTTATTCACGATCAAAAGAGGTGTCGCTTACAATCATATTTCAAAAGCCCAACACCAATCGTTAGCTGACCTGCTTGACTTCAACAGTGTCAGTCAAGGTGCATTAACCCCTGAACAACGAAACGTCTACTTGTTACTCGATTTACTGCAAGCGACGAAACCACTGTATCTGGTGGACGAACAAGCTGCCATGCAGGTTAGCAAAAGTACGATGGATGCTGATTTGCGGCGGTTACGCGCTGACTTAGCTAAGTACAATTTGGCGTTAACAACGCATCCCAAATTAGGCGCACAACTTGAAGGTAACGAGCGCTCTATTCGCACAATGTTTGGAGATGTCCTCACCCGGCAACATGCTTTGGCCACTTTGGTTTCGCAACAGCTAATCGCAAGCGGTATGTATATCAACAAAATGAAAGAAGTCTTTACGGAGAAGGATGTTGCTTATATTCACGCTTTATTACTGAAGTGCTTTCCTAATGGCGCTTTGGCCGCAAACGACATGTACAGCCAGCAAGTAACAGTTTTGCTCATCATCTGGCTGCATCGCGTTTCAAATGGCCATTACCTCAAGGACGATGAGGGTGAAGTTGATTTAAATAAAGCAACCACCAAATTTCTTAACGCTTTAATTCAGCACTATGATTTGAAGCTTGATGTTGCAAGTGAACTTGCCTATGTCAGCTTCTTGATCAGCAGTTTTAACCGGCGTGGTGCCATTGATCTTGACGATTGGGTCAAAGCCCAGATTTTCAGCGTGGCGTTGATTGATCATATGGAAACAGAAATCGGGTTTCCGTTTTCCAAAAACGAAAAACTGTTCGAAGAGCTATATAACCACATGACCGCGCTGTTTAAGCGGGTGTCTAGGCATGTGAAGGTTGTCAATCCATTGAAACGCACCATTCAACAAGGCTATGCACCAATTTATCACGCGGTTGATCGTTTCTTTGAAAACACCCGCTACCACTTGCCGATGTCTGATGATGAAAAGGCATTTCTGGCCATGTACTTTTCCGCTACTCAAGCTGAAGAGCGGCAACGTCAAGACTACAAGTATCAAGCCGCCGTTGTTTGTAACTTTGGGACCGCCACCGGCAGAGTACTTGCTGCCAAGTTAGAGGAGCGTTTTAACATTGATGTTTTGGCGGTTCTGAGCACATCGGAAATCAGCGTTTTACGCAAGCTGCCCGTGACCGTTGTTTTTAAAACCGTGGACATGCCGATTGAAAAGATTCCGAGCCTTAAAGTGAGCCCGATTCCTTCAGAGGCTGACTTAAAGCACGTTGCGGATTTTCTTAACCAACATGCGGCATTGACCAAGTATGAAGGCCGGACTTTTGATCCCACGCGATTGTTCCAGTCCATTCTGGATGTTTTAAAGCAGCATCAAGTCACTGTCAATAAAGGACTGCTTGCGGCATTACAAGCAGCCTTCAGCGAAAATCATGTCGAAATTAACGAAAGGGAGGTTCAGCCGATGTTGAAAGATTTAGTCAATGATCAGCAGATTCAGCTTCAACAGACAGCTGACGATTGGGAAGATGCCATCCGTGTTTCTGCCAAACCATTGCTGGATGAAGACGATATTACCGAGCATTACGTTCAGGCAATGATTGATTCGGTTAAACATTTTGGCCCGTACATTGTCATCGGACCATCCATTGCATTAGCGCACGCACGGCCTGAAGACGGCACCAAGAAACTGGCGGTCACCATTACAACGTTAGCAACGCCGATCAATTTTGGTAATCCGGATAATGACCCTGTAAAAATTATCTTCTGCCTTGCTGCGATTGATAATTATTCTCACCTAAACGTGATGAAGGCCATTGTTCAACTGATTAATGATCAGCAAAAGGTGGATCAGCTGGCTAAGCAAACTGATTTGCAGACTTTTAAACAGATTCTATTCAATGAAAAGACTTCAAAGGAGACGATTTAAATGAGTAAGAAGCTCACGATTTATTTTATCTGTGGCGCTGGACTGGGTTCATCGCTGGCTTGCCAAATGACGGCGGAGGATGTTTTAAACCGCCTGGGATTAGAGGAGAACCTTGAACACGAGGCGATCTCGTCCACGCCCGGTTTGCGTGCCGACATCATTGTTTCCGCTGAAAATTTTGCTCCACAGTTTAAGCAATACGATCTTGATCCGGCCATTAAGTTTGTATTCCTGCATAACATTGTTGATCCCGCTGAAATTGAAGCCAAACTTGTGCCCGTCATCAAATCATTGTCAGAACAGTCGGTGTGAGTCCCAATCCGCATATGAAGGAGGGAAAGAATCATGGTTGTGGTTAACTTTATTATCCAAAATATCCTGACGCAGGCCGCCATCACCATTGCGCTTATTGCGATGTTGGGGTTGCTGCTACAACGTAAATCGTTTGGGGCGGTATTAACCGGAACATTTAAGACACTGTTGGGATTCCAGGTGCTATCAGCAGGATCTGCCATTATTGTCACCGCACTCACGTATTTTGGAAAAATCTTTCAGCATGGCTTTCATTTAAAAGGTGTCGTTCCAAGCATTGAGGCGATTAACGGCCAAGCAATGAACACGCTGGGACTGGGAAATGAAATTGCGCTGACGTTTTTAGGAATCTTCATCGTCAACATTATCATTGCCCGCGTGTCGCCATGGAAGTACATCTTCTTAACGGGTCAGGCACTTTTATGGATGTCGACAATGACAGTAGTCGGTGGGAAGATGGCCGGATTGAATGCCGTCATGACCATTATTGTCGGCAGTGTTATCGGCGGGATCTTTGCAGTTGCGATGCCCGCGATCGCCCAACCTTTCGTTCGCAAGATTACCAAAGGCGATGCGATTGCGCTTGGACACTTCTGTACGGTCGGTTACATGGTAGAAGCCGGAGCAGCATGGCTTTTCGGTGAACGCGGCGAAAAGAAGCACTCAATTGAAGACATCAAACTACCGAAGTACATGGAGTTCTTGCAAGACACTTATCTCTCGGTTGCGGTGGTAATGGTACCGCTATTCATGATCACAGCGGCGTTTGCTGGACCTAAGTATGCCGGTAACGGAACAAGCCTGAACTATATCATGAATGCATTTATGATGGGTATCCAATTTGTTGTCGGGGTTTACGTTTTACTAGCCGGCGTGCGGTTGTTATTGGGTGAGATTGTGCCAGCCTTCCGCGGAATTGCGATGAAGTTGGTGCCAAATGCCAAGCCAGCGCTGGATTGCCCGGTACTATTCCCATTTTCACCTAATGCTGTGATTCTAGGCTTCATCACCACCACAATTGGGACGGTTATTGGAATGTTCCTAATGCCAGTGTTTGGTCTAGCCGTTATCTTGCCAGGGATGTTAACCAATTTCTTTGCTGGTGGCACGGCGGGAATCTTCGGCAATGTGGTTGGCGGTCGCCGTGGGGCTATCATCGGCGGCGTCATTCACGGACTTTTCATCACCTTGCTACCAGCCTTGTTAGTCACTGCACTCACCGCATTCGGTTTTGTCAATGCGTCAGCGACTGACTCCGATACCATCGTTGCGATGTTGATGTATGCATGGATCCTAACGCCAATTCTCAAGGCAGTCTGAAGAAAGGAGCAGTGCGATGTTCGGCAATCTTTTTAAAAAGAAAGAACCAAAGCAGGCGATTCGCGAGGCGCCAAAAGAAGCCTCAGCAAACGCCAGTGCAATTGACGAAACAAGTTTGAAAGAACAAGCGGCGGCATTAACCCATCAAATTGAGCAGACCGCTGAGGACAAGGAAAAGCGCCACTTACTGTATAACCAATTAGGCGCAGTCGAAGCACAGCTAGGTCATGATTTAGCGGCAATTGCAGCATATGAAGCGAGTCTCAAAGATAAAGAAGAATTCGGCGATGCCTATAATGCTTTGTTGAATTTGTACGAGACTCAGCGAAAAGCCGCGGCCAAAGCTAAAAATGATGACGATATTCAGAAATGGGTTAATAAAACCGACGCCTTACTCGATATGTCAAAACGCGTGATGCGATCTGGTTTTGGTTATTAATTTGCTAGGAGGCAATTAAGTATGTATAAGAACTTAAAACAATTGATGGATGAAGCCCAAGCACTTGATTATACAGTCGGTGCCTTTAACGCTCACAACCTTGAAATGGTCCCGCCAATGATCACCGCGGCTAAAGATGCCGGGTCACCGATTATTATTCAAACCAGTGTTGCTACGGCGGAATATGTCGGGATGAAAAACTTCGTGGCCGTCTGCAAGTCGATGGCCGAGGATCTGTTGGTTGATGTCGACTTGCATCTTGACCATGCCAAATCATTTGATGCGATCAAAGAAGCAATCGACGCCGGCTATTCGTCAGTGATGTTTGACGGATCAGCCCTTCCATTTAAAGAAAACATGGAACGGGCGCGACGAGTTGCCGATTATGCCCATGAACATGGCGTCTCACTCGAATGCGAAATCGGGACGATCGGTGGCACCGAAGAAGGCGTGACGGTTAAGGAAGGACGCTACACAGACCCCCAACAAGCGCTTGAATTCTTGGAACATGTTGATGTTGAAGCATTGGCTGTCGGCGTGGGCACACACCACGGCCAGTTCAAGTCAAAGACGAAATTGAATTGGTCGCTGATTGAAGAGCTCCATCAGGTCATCAGCAAGCCCATGGTCATTCATGGTGGCACCGGCGTTAATGAAGACGACTACCATCGTTTGACCGAAAATGGCTTCCGCAAATTCAACGTTGGTACGGAATTACTCGTTGGCTGGACGCGGAAGGCAAAAGAAATGTTTGGCCAGACAGAAGTGAACACATCATTACGTAACAACATTGTTCCTTGTAATGATGTCGTCTACGATATTGTCAAACACAAGATCAGCCTATTCTTGAACAAAGAAGCAGCCGTACCGGTCAAGGCTTAAGCTGGAGATGAGGGATGGATGACAACTGAACAGCAACACGTGTTAGTCCTGCTGGCTGGTGCACCGGGAACAGGCAAGACTTACACCGCCGCCAAAATCATGCAGGCAATTCATGGCTTTGTCTCTTTACCACTCGACTTGTTTAAGGAACATCTTTATGATGAGCTGGGTTTCGATAATCTTCGCGAAAAGCAGATGCTTGATGCCGAAGCCAGAGCACGTTACTATCGCGGTATTGATATTTTGATGGCGGAAGGCAAGATGATTTTGGGGGACTATCCGTTTAGCCGGCTACAAAAAGAAAGCATAGAACAATTGGCGACCAAGTATCACTATCACGTCATCACCGTGCGCTTGGAAGCAGCAATCAACGTCTTGTACGAGCGCCAACGTCACCGCGACTTAACCGATCCGCGTCACCTCGGTCACCTAATGAACCATTACCATCGCGGAGATACCTTGGACAATATTTCGGAACAACCCGATGGCATGCCATCGTTTGAGACGTTTGCTAAGCGTGTAAAAGACAGGGGTTATCAGGATTTTCAAATTGGTCAGTTGATTCGCGTAGATGTCAATGATTACACGAAAATCGATTATCAAAAGTTGTTGGAGAAGCTTAAGCAAGCCTTGAAAGTAGAAGTTGAAAATTAGAACTTCGCCGTGATTTTGACCGCGTGGTGTAGTAATGGATGACCGTTTTACTGATTAGTTTTGGTAAAGGGGTCATCTTTTTGTTTTATGATTCTGGAACGCGAATGGTTAATCATTCGTTTTGGATTTTGTGGATCAACTTATTATGACAAGACTGTGTAGAAGCAGTACTGGATGTTGTTGTGGCCGAGAAAATTTTGTGAGTAGTTTCTGAAAGGGATGAAGGTACTTCGGTTGCGTTTTGATAGCTGTGGGCGCTTGGCTTGCGACCGTTAGATTGTAGGTAGATGGGAAACGCTTATTCTTGAATGCTATAAGAATGGGCGTTTTTTCGATGCATACAGTTAAATGTGATTATTAATATCGTAATAAGGTCGAAAACTTATCCATACGTTTTAAAACAACGTTGTATAATTTAAGCAACATTGAAAGCGCATACAAGGAGGGCTTTAACCTATGATCAATTCAGCACCTGCACCAACTATTATCAGCACTGACCCCGGTATTGACGACGCGGTTGCCATTGCCATTGCGCTCGGCAGCCCATTGATGGATGTTCAACTAATTTGTCCGATTGCCGGGAATGTCAGTGTTGAGAAGACGACACTTAATACCCGTCTGTTGTTGACTTTTCTTAATCAGTCACCTCGGATTGTTCAAGGAAGTCGCAAGCCTTTATTGAGACCGCTCAAAGATGCTAGTGGGGTTCATGGCAAAACCGGTATGGATGGATATCCTTTTCCAGAACCCAATGTGCCGGTGGATACCGCGACTTCTGCTGCCGTTGCGATGCACGAAACGGTGATGGCTAACAGTCAACCAGTGACTTTAATCGGGATTGGACCGTTAACTGATATTGCACTTTTCATTCATCAATATCCGGATGATTTGAAAAAAATCAAGCAGCTGGTGTTAATGGGAGGTGCGCTAGGAAGAGGCAATTTTGGCGTGTTATCTGAGTTTAACTTTGGCACCGATCCGGAGGCAGCAAAAATCGTCTTCAATAGCGGCTTGCCGATTCGGGTTGCACCGATGGAAGTAGGGAGACAAGCAAAAATCTTGCCGGCAACCTCGGAAAAGATCAAGCATTTGGGAAAAGTTGGTGATATGTTCTATGCACTTTTTTCAAAATATCGTGGTGGAAGTTTCAAGACTGGCCTAAATATGTACGATGCACTTGCTATGGCAATGATTCTAGCACCAACGTGTTTTACAGAAGTGCAAACCCATGTTGCGATTGAAACACGTGGTGAATTAACGGCCGGGGCTTCGCTGATTGATCTGAAAGGATATTTGGGTAAAGAACCCAATGCCAGTGTCGCCGTTGATGTAGATTCGAAACGTTTTGAAAGTTGGTTTGTCGAGGCTATTGGTAAAACGGCTAATTTTTAGGAGGAGAGACGATGAACGCTATTTTGATCTCAGTGGTAGGCATCATTGCCGTAGCCATTCTGATTTATATGTTGCTTAAGAAAAACGACATTAAAATGACGCTGTTGGGTTTAGGCATTGTATTAATGTATATCGCCATTCTAGTTGGCAACAAGATCAAAGTCTCTACGCCAACCGGGACTGCCTTGCTTGATCCGTTTCAAGCTGTGGTCGATCAATTCTCAAATACACTTGTTGGACCGGGATTTGTCATCTTGATTCTTGGCGGATATAGCGCCTATATGAGTCATATCGGTGCAAATCAGGTTACTGTTCATGCTTTGACTAAACCAATTGCCAAGATACGCTCGGTTTATATTCTGATTCCGATCGTTTTTCTCATTGGCAATCTGCTCTCCTTGGTCATTCCTAGTGCCTCGAATCTTGCTATCATCTTGCTGGCAACGTTATATCCGGTCTTGCGCGCTGCTGGAATGAGTCGATTATCTGCAGCTGCAGTTATCGGAACTTCGGCAACGATTGTTCCTACGCCATTAGGCTCAGATAATGTTGCCATCGCCGCTCAACTGCACATGACCGTGACGGACTATGTTTTTAAAAGCCATGCGCTAGTTTCGATACCGACCCTTCTCGCCATCGCCATTGTTCATTATTTGTGGCAAAAACACGAAGACAAGCGCCAACCAGAAACGCTCACTTATGCTGATGAATTGACGCAAAATAGCGATGGAAAAGCAGGAGAAGCGGTGGAAGACGTTACGCATCATGACTTTATGGCCTTTATTTATGGTTTGTTACCGCTACTTCCAATTGTTTTGCTGTTAGTTATTTTCTTTCTTAATCTCGTCATTGGCACCAAGTTAAACATGAGTGTTCAAATGGTAACCTTGATCAGCTTTGTTGTAGCGGTCTTTGTCGAACTATTGTCCAAAAGGAAAGCCCAAGCCGTGTTGAAAGAAACCGGTACGTTTTTCACTGGTATGGGCGATGTGATGAGCATCGTGGCATTGTTGGTCGCAGCACAAACATTTGTACAAGGGCTCACCTCACTGGGCATCATCAACTTAATTCAAAACGCCATGCAAAATATGAGTGGTTCCGGAATTGTCTTACCAATTATCATGGTACTTTTCACAGCCGTTATCGTTCTGTTGAGCGGCAGCGGGACGGCATTAGTCTTTGCAATGATTCCGCTTATCATTCCACTTTCAAAAGCAGCTGGAATTGATCCGGTAGCTTTATCCATACCTATGCAGCTGGCAGGTAACTTATTGCGCGCTGTTTCTCCGGTTGCTGCCGTTGTCTTGATTGTTGCGGGTACCACAAAACTATCGCCAATTCAGATTGTTAAGCGGACCTCTGTACCCATGATTTTTGGGGTTGTGATGATGTTGGTTATGTCACTGATACTCTTTTAAGCGAGGGCCTGAGCAATGATCGAGACCCGAAGAATTTCCAGAAAACTTGCTACTGTCAAAGATCTACCACATCTTGAAAGAATGCTTGATCATGCCAAGCGGCAAATGCGTTCGGAAGGTATCACTCAGTGGACCGAAACGTATCCTAATCGCGAGGACATCTGCCGGGACATTCTGAAACGCCAGCTTTGGTTATTTGGCGATGACGTAAAAGCAATGGCGGTGATTGAAGAGAATTTAAACTTCTGGAATATTAAACGGCTAGTCGTTGATTCGGCATTTTCCGGGAAAGGGATTGCTAGCTTGGTAATAGATGAAATTAAACAATTGATGGTCGTTCATCATGTGGCAGAAGCACGCCTTTGCACAAACCATACCAATCACCGAATGATTCGGTTAGCCAACCATCAAGGGTTCCTACTTCATCATTATTATCAAGCCCAAGATCGAGAAAACTTTGGAGCCTTTATCGAATTTAGGTACTGCAGATTTTTCAATGCGGATTCATGCTAAAATGAAGCGCTATATAAATTATTGAAAGATGGAGAATCGGCATGCATCGTTCACCAAAATACGTTCAAGTTTATAACCAAATTCTAAGGATGATCAAACAAGGTCAACTCGCACCCGGCGCAAAACTACCATCTGAAGAAGTGCTGACAACAGAATTTGAGGTCAGTCGAGTTACCTTAAGAACCGCTTTATCGCTCCTTAAAGAAGATGGATTTATCCGGAGCATTCATGGACAAGGACATTTTGTCGAGGCGAGTGAAAGCCAGAAAAAAAGTGGTATTGAAGCTCTAGGTAACCCAATGCTTAAAAGTCTTGTTCTGCCCATAGAAAGCAGGGAAACCTACTTTCATGAAAACCAGGCCAGTGAATTTACGGATCGACTATTCGATCGTCAAAACGCCCCATACGATACGTTAAACATCTGGTATCAAAATAAAGGCGAAAATATTGGAAATACACTCGCCATTGTTTTACCCACAACAATTCAAATGTTTGGCGTAGACTTGAGTGACAGCGCGGCTATTATCAACTTTCTTGAGGAAACCATCTACCAAAAAGCCTCGAGCTCAAACGTGCTCATTACTCTGTCAGATCGCCAACAAAAGACATTTCGGCGGACGTTTGGTGACACGAGCCCACTTATTTTGATGACAGAGGATATTTTTGGATTTAACGGTGAACGGCTTTTACAAAACAAGCATTACATTCCTGCAAACCTGTATCGGGCAAATGTGATGCGGTATCAAAATGATTTGCAGAATCAGATTGGGGCTGTGGAGTAAGCGAGATACTGATACTCTAATTAAAACGGCTTGTTTAAATTTATTTTTGAAAGCGCTTGACTGACTCTAAATGACATGCTACTATACAGTCGCAATCTAAATATACGGTAAATTTGGGCACTAGAAGAAAGACGTCCGATCACACTTGGATAATAAGTAGTGATTGGACGTCTTTTTGTGTTCTTTTTTATCAAAAAGGAGAGATTTGTTATGAGTAAAGCACGTCGGTTAGCACAAATTTGGGGTTCAGATGGGAATGCGATTATTGCAGCCTTAGATGGTTTTGGATTTTCAATGAATACACAGGGTGTCGACTATACAACAGAACACCTTGATAAATTAATTGCTAATGGATTGGATGCGGCTTTAGTCACATACGGACAGGCAAAGACGTATGAAAAGGAACTAGCAAAGATCACCACAATTCTGCGAGTAGATGCCTCTATTAATGCTTATGATAGCTCTGTTCCAGTAACTGATCAGTTCTTTGATGTTAAAGATGCACTAAAACTCGGAGCACAGGGAGTTGTTTGCATGACATTTCCTGGCGCAGGTTCACGCGAACAATTTTCTCACCAGATGTTAGCCAAACTAGCTAAGCAGGGCGAGGATTGGGGTGTTCCAGTGATCGCTGAAACGTTGCCGTTTGGCTATCCTGTTACAACTAAAGAGTCAAATGATCCAAAGTATATTGCGGCTGCAGCACGTTTAGGCGCGGAGTTCGGTGCTGACATCATTAAAACTCGTCTGAGTGGAGAAGATACAGATAAAGAAATCATTGAAAATGCTAGTCGCCCTGTCCTAGCTCTTGGTGGGCCTAAAACAGATACATTAACTTATTTCAAGTTTGTTAAACATTGCATGGAGTCAGGTGCTCATGGTGTGGCTGTTGGTCGTAATATTACCCAAGATAAGAATCCGGCTGGTATGGTTGCAGGCTTAAACGTACTGGTTCATAAGGGTGGAACACCTGAAGAAGCTTTGAGTGTATACAACGAAACAAAATAAGTAGTGTAGAAAAACTGTCTCCAAAAATTGAAAACAAAATACTTGAAAGGATGATTCATATGCCTAAATCGATTGTTATTCCATCCTCCCTCAATGGCAAATACCTTAGAGAAGCTTGCGAGGCCAAATCAGAAATCGTCTTATTGTCTGGTGTGAATATTGGTAATCTGGGTTCCTTTGTTGAGTATATCCATGCACATCACAAGAAAGCTTACATTCACATTGACATCACAGGCGGATTCAGACCAGACGAGGTTGGAATTCAGTTGTTAAAGAATATGTTTCATCTAGATGACGTTATTTCAACTAATATGCACGCATTAACACGTGCACGGGCGCTTAAATTAGAAACAATATACCGGCTGTTTTTGTTCGATTCAAGATCGCTGGAACGGGCAGCTGGAGCAATGAGTGATGGGCAGTTTTCTGCAATAGAGATTTTACCGAGTGGCTATGCTCTGTCGGAATACGACAAGATCAGAAAATATGCGGGGGATACGAAATTAATTGCAGGAGGGTTTATACGGTCAGAAAAGAATATTTCCGACATTTTTGCTGCAGGATTTTGGGGCGTTACGACAAGCGATCGTCAACTTTGGCAGTATGGGGTGAATCGTAGTTAAATATCTACCCATACATGAGGGGGATAGACAAGTATGTCAAAAAAATATTTGATGGGTATCGATAATGGTGGAACGAGTACAAAAGCTGCCATTTATGATATGGATGGTCATGAGCTAGAAAAGACTACTGTTAATACAAAAATGTTGACTCCGCATCCGTTCTTTACAGAGCGTGATATGAACGAACTTTGGAAAGCTAATATCTATGTTATAAAACAAACACTCGAAAAGTCGCACATTGATCCTAGAAATATATCGGGAATAGCATGTACTGGACATGGAAACGGCCTGTATCTGGTTGATGATAAAGGAAATGCTGTTCGTAATGGCATTATTTCTACCGATGATCGGGCCGCCGCTTATGTGAAAAAGTGGCTAGCGGATCCTTACTATGAAAACGAGATTCGTCCCAAGACTTATCAAACGGTTTGGTCTTCACAGCCAGTCGCGCTTTTGGCCTGGTTGCAAGATAACGAACCTGAAGTATTTGAACGAACCAAATACATCTTCATGATTCCGGACCTCATTCGGTTTTGGTTAACGGGCGATGCACATTTTGAGATTACTAATGCATCTGGAACAAGCATGTTAAATATCAATACGAAAAAGTTTGATCAGGATTTGTTCAAGTTCTTTGGGATTGAACGATGGATGGCTAAGCTGCCACCGCTAGCAAACTCTACCGATCATTGCGGTAGTATATCAAGAAAAATCGCAAGTGAAACAGGTCTTGTCGAGGGAACTCCGTGTTCGGGTGGGGTATTCGATATTGCGGCTTCCGCGTTGTCAACAGGATTGGTGCACCGTCACAAACTTGGAATTGTAACCGGAACTTGGTCAATCAACGAGTACATTACGAACAAGCCTAAAGTTGTCAAAGACTTATTTATGACTTCAATTTATCCGATAGCAGATCGTTGGTTGATTACGGAAGCCAGTCCCACATCAGCTAGTAACTTAGAATGGTTCATCAATACTTTCATGGATAAGGAGAAGAGGGCTGCAGAGGATGCAGGATTTTCAATATACGAGTATTGCAACAAGCTTGTTGCAAGCACAAAACCACAGGATAGTGATTTACTATTTTTCCCCTTTATCTTTGGTGGTAATGCGGTACCGAATGCTAGTGCTGGTTTTGTGGGAGCTACAAAATATCACGATCTTAAATATTTTGTTCGTGCAGTTTATGAGGGCGTTGTCTTTTCGCATATGTATCACATTGAAAAGTTACGAAGAATTGATGGGCATTTAGACGGTGCTGCTCGTATTGCTGGCGGGATCACCAACTCTCAAGTTTGGTTGCAGATTTTTGCAAATGTCTTAAAGCAGCCTTTAGAACTTGTTAACGTGAAAGAAAATGGAACTCTTGGGACTGCTATGACAGCGGGGGTCATGACAGGAGACTTTAAGAGCGTTGAGGATGCGGCAAACCACATGGTGCATATTAGCCGAACAATTCTTCCTCAACCCGAGTTTGAAGATGTTTATCAAAAGAAATATGAATGTTATAAGAAAGCATTGACAAACATGGAACCTGTTTGGAATGGACTACAGACGGTTTGAATTATCTCGTATGAAGATATGGAGGTTTTAATAATGGATTTAGGTATTAAAGGGAAGAACGCCATTATTACAGGAGGAGCAACTGGACTGGGTCAGCAATTTGTTCTCGGATTAGCAAAAGAAGGCGCTAATGTTGCTTTTACGTACATGAGTGAAAAAGAAAAGCCAGAGCAGACGGTTGAAAAGGTGCATGCAATTAATCCAAGTTTGAAAGCGGTGCCTGTTTTAACAAATCTGGCCGACGAAACACAGATTGTTAATTTCTTCGATACAGCACTTCAAAAGCTTGGCAGCGTTGATATTGTCGTGAACAATGCGGGTATTTGGCTTTCAGGAAAAGTGGTGGACATTCCTGCTAAAGATTGGGACTTGACGATGAAAGTCAACCTTCGAGCTCCGTTCTTACTATGCCAGCAATTTGTTCGATATGCTCTGAAGACGAAGCGGAGAGGTCATATTGTCAATGTGACATCACAAGCGGCTTATTATGGATCAACAACTGGACATGCTCACTATGCGGCAAGTAAAGCTGGATTAATTGCTTTTTCAATTTCATTAGCTCGTGAAGTCGCAAAAAATGGAATTAATATCAATAATATCGCAGTCGGAGTGATGCATACGCGAATGATTCAAGCCAATCTTGATAAAGATCCTAATTACTATGTAAACCGTATTCCAATGGGACGTGTCGCGGAACCATCCGAAATCGCAGAGCTAGGAATCTTTCTTGCATCTGAGCCAGCCAGTTATATGACTGGGGCAACTGTTGATGTTACCGGTGGTATGTTAATGCATTAATAAATGGGGAGATAGATAAAATGAAGGCAATCGCATTTGGTGATAATTTAATTGATGTTTCCATGTTAAAAGCTGGTCTTACTACTCTGGAAAATGCGGGGATTGATGTGACAATCCGAGATTGGTCTCACGAATCCACTGCTGCACTTCAAGCAGACAATCTGAAGGTTGAGCAGCATGGCCCGGAAGCAGTAAACGTTGACGATTCGCTTTTGAAAGATATTGATCAGTTTGATTTGATCATTACACAATTTATGCCAATCGGTAAAAAGATTATCGATCGTGCAAAGAACCTCAAATATATCGGAGTTTTACGTGGTGGTATTGAGAATGTTGATGCGGAATATGCTAAATCGAAAGGCATTAAAGTTATGAACACGGCTGGCCGCAATGCACGTGCTGTAGCCGAATTTACGGTAGGCATGATTCTTGCGGAGACACGTAACATTGCGCGAACTCACGCCGCAATGGAAAAAGATATTTGGTTAAAAGACTTTCCTAATAAAGATTACATTCCTGAATTGGGAGGTAAAACTATCGGTATTGCTGGTTTTGGGCACATTGGCCAGTTGGTTGGGCAGTTCTTGAAAGGCTTTGACGCAAATGTCATCTTTTACGACAAATATGTTGATGAACAGAAAGGATTTACAAAAATTGATTCTTTAGATGAATTGATTAAGCGGTCAGATGTGTTAACAATTCACATGCGGGTTACTCCTGAAACAGATCACATTATTAATGCAAAGCGCATCGCCGAGTTAAAACCTACCGCTTACTTTATTAATACAGCCCGCGCTGAGTTGGTAGATGAAGATGCCCTGCTGACCGCTCTTGAGCAGGGAAAGATAAGCGGTGCTGCAGTTGATACATTCAACAACGAGCCATTGCCTCCAGACAGCCGTTTTTTGAAGCTAAAGAATATTACTTTGACTTCACATTTAGCAGGAAGTACTGCTGACGCTTTTCGTAATACGCCTAAACTCTTTGCTGAGAGATTTATGGCGTCATTGCAAGAGTAGCTTGTCACTAAAGAAGGGCTGGGTGAAGCATAATGCAAATAATTCAGGCAATCGTTAATTTGGGTGCCGCAGTTATGATGCCGATTATCTTCTTCGTTGTTGGGGTAGTGTTCAGGCTCTCTATAGGAAAGTCATTTAAGGCCGGCATGTTGGTCGGTATTGGATTCACAGGAGTTAGTATGGTAATTAATCTTTTACTAACCAATCTTGGACCTGCTTCAAAAGCAATGGTTGCGCGGATGGGATTGCATCTTACCGTTGTCGATACAGGTTGGCCGACTGCTTCAACTATCGGATGGGGAACACCAATTATGCCGATTATCGTTATTGGGTTCCTGGTAATTAATGCGGTAATGCTAGTATTAAATCTGACCAAGACGGTTGATATTGATATCTTTAACTACTGGATCTTTCTTCTGCTTGCTGCCGTTGTATATGCCGCTTCGCATAGCTTTTGGGTCGCGGCATTGACAACATGGATTATCTTTGCTCTGACACTGATAGTCGCAGATTTGACAGCACCGTGGATAGAGCGACAGTATAAGTCATTAAATTTAAAAGGAATTTCATTTCCTCACCTAACATGCCTTGCTTGGGTACCATTTGGCATAGCAACCAACTGGGTGATTGAACGCATCCCCGGTCTCAAGAAGATAGACATGCAACCTGAGAAGATCCAGAAGCGTTTTGGGGTCTTTGGTGAGCCATTAACTTTAGGCTTTATTCTTGGGATAGCGATAGCGCTAATGGCGGGGTATGATATCTCTAAGACCCTGACTTTGGCTATTAATGTTGCAGCCGCTATGGTTCTATTACCAAAGATGATTGACATCTTAGTTGAGGGTTTGACCATGGTTCGTGATCATGTTGAAAAACAGCTAAAAAAGTGGTTTCCCAAACGGTCCTTCTATATTGGAATGGATACTGCGTTGCTTATCGGTGAGCCATCTGTACTTGCAACAGGTTTGATTCTCATTCCGATCGCAATTATCTTGGCCTTTATTTTGCCGGGCAATAAAATGTTACCGTTTGTGGATCTAGCATCGTTAATGTTCTTGCTGGCACTGGTAACCCCATTTGTTAAACGGAACATGTTCCGGATGGTAATCGCGGGGACATTAATTTTAATTTGTATCCTTTACGTTGGAACCAGCATTGCACCCGAATATACTCAATCTGCAATTTCCTCAAAGATTCCGATGGGTAAGGGAATAACCAGTATGTCCAATATTGTTGGATCTGCAACCACCTGGATCGGATGGGTTTGTGTCAAAATAGGATCGTTGTTTTAAAGTGGAATAGTTGAATACGTTGGTTTATCAGATTAACGAAGTGCTTAAAAGGAGCCGAGGGGAATGCCACCTTGACTCCTTTTTCAGTCCTCAGTGCTTAGTTAAGTAGACATGCGTAGGCTGTATTGTATGATACTGACCTTAAAAAAACTCTACTTCCGGGACCGGAAAAATATATACTAATGTAAGCGCTAACTAACGTGTCATACTGGAATTGTCAGGAGGGCAATTGGGATTGACCTGTAGAAGAGGAGGCAATTATGAACGAGAAGATTAAACAGTTGCTTGACATCTTATTACAGCAAAAAGATTACCTTACTGCCTTGCAACTATCTGAAATGTTGGGGGTTACAGAGAGGAGTATTCGGAACTATGTGAGAACTTTAAACAGTAGTGAAACACAAGGGCCTCTGATTATTTCCTCTAACAAGGGGTACCGGATACAAAGAGACTTGTATAACGAAAGTATAGAAAATCGGTTATTCGCTGAGGATGATGCAGAATTGCTCTTTAGAATTGCTTTTATTCTAGTGAGCCATGTTTCTTTCATTACGTTCGATGACCTTGCAATGCAATTAAATTATTCTGTCGAAAGTATTCGCAGTAAGGTTCAGGTGCTGTTCTCCAAAATTCATGATATGAACCTTAACGTTGCGTTGGAGTCGCGAATCTTTACAGGTATTCGGATTTTAGGGGCAGAAAATCAAAAACGATTGCTTTTAGAACAACTAATACCAATTGGAAAAATTGTTAAGGGAGATTTAACCGATTCTACTTTTAAATTGTTAAATGGGGTGTGTGATAAGCAAACGATTGAGAAAGAAATTGTTAGTATAGACACGGTTTTCTCTCAGCACCATACAACAATGGATTTCATTGTATACGCGAAGATTATCTGTCACATGGTCATTGCGATAAGCCGTTACAGAGAAAATCATCCGATCAATAGTTCAGAAGTTAAAGATAGCAACAAGGACCATCCTGAATTTCAATTGGCTTCTTCTTTATTAGCAAGAGCCCCAACAGCAATAAGTAACAAAGCTGAAATAATGGCGCTTACCAACTATCTGATTGCCATGCCATTAAATACCCCAGGTTCGTTCGTGCCAAATATGAATGTGCTACAGCGTGGTCAATTGGAAAGTTCACTGAAAAGAGCAGAAAGCTATTACGGCATTCCGCTATATTCTAATGAAAGTTATCGGAACCAAATCATAAATCATATTATGAGACTTCTAGATCCAATCGAGGAAAGTATACCGGTATTTAATCCATATTCTCAAAAAACAAAGAGAGAATATCTGTTTGCCTATTCGATTGCTTGTTTTCTTTACGATGAGCTGCAAAACGATTTTGATATACAAGCACCTGAATCGGAGATAGCCTATCTCGCAATTCATATTCAACTTGTCTTAACTGAGGAGACCAAGAGCACAATTCGGACAGAATTAGTTTTCCAAGGCAAGAAGGCAGAAGGAGAATTGTTTCGATATAAGATCCAGACATATTTTCCAAGGATAGATATTGGGGTAGTCACAACGGCAATGGATTTAGCTGATATATCGAAGTATCAATTGATCATAAGATGCGGGTTTCAAGAGTCGGATGACCAAGCAAACGATAAGATAATAGAAATTAGCAAAGCATTGAACACTAATGATATAGCCAGAATTCAAAATTTTATTGAGACAGTTGGTACGATGTCTCTGATTCAGAAGCTTGACTATCATCATATGAATGAGTCTTCGAGTATGGATGCGATAGCATATTTATTGAAAAAATCTGGGTACTTTAACCTTTTCCCGTATTTTAAAAAGAGGGAATCAATGTCATCTACTGATATTGGACATCTTGTAGCTATGCCTCACCCCTTTTTAAAGGGTTCGGAGACAGCTGCCAAAGTCATCGTAGGAATTAATAAGACAGCAATTTCTTGGGGACGCCAAAAGGTTAGATTGGTTGTGATATACATTCCCGCGGCTGATCTTAAAACAAACAAAAACTTTTTTAATGATGTTTATGAACACACCAATAACTTGGCTGAAGTTCATGCCTTATTAGAGACTAAGACAAAGCGAGAGTTCATCGAGGTTTGGAATAGAAAAGGAGATTATTCGAATGCTTTATAACATGGTTGATTTACTAAGTGTTGCATATAAAAATAATTTTGCTGTTGGATCTTATAATGTCGCCAATAGTGAATTCGTAGAAGCGATTATTCACGCGGCGGAAGCTAAAAATGCGCCAGCTATTATTCAGATTCACCCCAACGAAATCAATTTGGTAGGTGACAATTTCACTGCGTATGTTAGACAAGCAGTTGATCGAACTCGTGTACCAATGGCCATTCATGTGGACCATGGTGCAACGTTGGGAGATTGCGTACGCGGCATTCATAACGGGTATACGTCAGTCATGATTGATGCATCGGCAAAGTCTTGGGATGACAATGTAGCACTCACTAAACAAGTTGTAGATGTGGCCCATAGTGTAGGTGTTTCTGTCGAAGCGGAGCTAGGGACAATCGGGTCTAACGAACTTTCGACAGAAGGGACCGGGGTCAACAAGATTCTCTACACCGATCCAGAGGATGCAAAGAAATTTGTGAGTTTGACTGGCGTTGACACGCTTGCTGTAGCTATTGGTACGCGGCACGGGCATTACAGTCATGTTGAAAAACCTGAACTGCGAATTGATTTGCTTGAGAAGATTCATGAGGCAGTTGACATTCCATTAGTCTTACACGGAGGCTCTGATAATAAAGATGAGGAGATTAAGAAGACGTATCTTCATGGTGTGGCTAAGATCAACCTGTCAACGGACATGAAAACTGCATTCTTTTCGCAATTACGCAAGAATTTGGATGAAAATCCTGGTGCTTATGAACCCGATCAGCTGATGCCATCAGCCAGAAAGGCGGCTCAAGAGGTAGTCGAATACAAAATGGATCTCTTTAATTCTACTGGTAAAGCTGAATTGTACTAGAGATAACCATCGAGATTTCCAATTGTGGAGGTGAACAAGATGCGTATTGATGAACTAATTGATATCAAAAATATTGACACTAGCATTGAACCGATGACAAAAGATCAAGTCATTGACCGGATGATCAGTAAACTAAGCCAGAATGGTTATGTCCAAGATGCAGACGTATTCAGAAAAGCTATTTATCAACGTGAAAATGAAATTTCAACTGCAGTTGGATATGGCGTTGCAATTCCCCATGCCCGAACCAGAGCAGTCGAAAGATCAACAATTGCTGTCTTTAGAGATCTTGCAGGTGTTCAATGGGGCCAGGAAAAAGTTAATTTAGTGTTTATGATTGCAGCTGAGGAGAGCGCTTCGGATGAACACTTGAAGATGTTGTCAAAGATTTCAACTTTTTTAATGGATGAAAGCTTTCGAGCTAGATTGATAACTGCAGCTGACCCTAATGAAATATACCAGATTCTTGTCCAAGAGGATGCTAAGAAAGATACTGAAGCCAACATTTCAAATGCGCGAGAATCTGCTGGGAAATATCTTATTGGGATTAGCGCCTGCATGACTGGAATCGCACATACGTATATGGCAGCCGAGGCACTTGCTAATGAAGCCAAAAAAAGGGGGATGCGCGCCAAGATTCAAACTAATGGTTCGACTGGTGTTGAGAATAGACTAACTTCAAAGGACATTGAAGAAGCCGATGCAATTGTTGTGGCTCATGACGTAAAAGTTGACACCACGGTTTTTGGTGGGAAGCCTTTCTTAGATGTTCCCGTAAAACGAGCTATTGATCAGCCCGGCTCAGTGGTTGATCAAGCTTTAGAAAAAGATACGACAAGTTCAAAATCTACTCCAACGCATAAGAACCTTGAATCCGCCTTAGGGAAAGAAACTAAGTCTGAAGAAGAGTTGACTGGTAGCGGTAAATTTGCTCGTGCTTTCTACACGCACATCATGAGTGGTGTGTCGTATATGATTCCATTTGTTGTCGTTGGTGGTATTTTTATCGCAATTTCCTTCATGTTTGGTATCTACGCATCAGATCCTAAGAGCGATCAGTATAATATCTGGGCAGCATTTTTCAATGAAATCGGTGGTAATGCGGCTTTTAAACTTTATGTTCCGATTCTTGGCGGCTTCATTTCATGGAGTATTGCGGATAAAGCAGGTTTAGCGCCTGGTATGATCGGCGGCATGATGGCTGTTAATGGTGGATCAGGCTTCTTAGGGGGCATGGTCGCTGGTTTCCTGGCCGGATATGTTACTCGATTCATTGTCAAAAAGACACAGAATGTTCCTCACTCATATAAAGGGATTATGGCAGTATTAGTTATCCCGCTCATAGCAACCTTTATTGTGGGGCTCGTTATGTTTTTCCTTCTGAATACACCAATGTCAAATATGATAAGGTTCCTGACAAATTGGCTAAAATCCATGACGGGCGTCAACGCTTTCTTGATGGGAGCACTTCTAGCTGGAATGATGGCATCTGATATGGGTGGTCCTATCAATAAGACCGCTTCAGCTTTTGGACTTGCTATGTTCGCTTCAAAAATCTATGGGCCTTCAGCAGCCTTGATGGTCGGTGGCATGGTGCCTCCGCTCGGAATTGCACTCGCAACTGTTTTGTTTAAGCGAAAGTTTACAATCCAAGAGCGCGAGGCGGGTAAAGCTAATTGGGTATTAGGGGCAAGCTTCATTACAGAAGGGGCAATCCCGTTTGCAGCAGCTGATCCGCTGAGGGTGATTCCGGCAAATATTATTGGTGGTGCAGTTGGTGGCGCAATCTGCATGGCGTCAAGCATTACGTTGCAAGCACCCCACGGCGGAATCTTTGTTATCCCAATTGCCTGCAATAAGCCACTTCTTTATATTGGCTGCATTCTAATCGGAACAATTATAACAGCGCTTATCTTGGGCTTTACCAAAAAGAATTTGAGCGAACAGCAAATGAAGCAACAGATGGCAGCAGGTATTATCTGAGAATTATGCAAGGTGCGAAGCTGAATATAGAGAGAATTATCGATATGATAAAAGGTTCGGTCATAGTATAAGGACTATACCGGACTTTTTTATATTGATTCTTGTGACAGTTGTGAATTTCTTATAACTATAAATACTGCACAATTTAAATGAATTAAAAAAGTAGCAAATACATTTCTTCGATGTATCCGCTACTTTGAATATTTGATGCTATAAGCTAGTCCTTAAGCTTAAAGTATTTAAGAAATTTTTAACGCTGAAAAATTTAGATAGTGATGGTGTTTTCTACGCATCATAGTCGGGTTCGTTTGTCAGAATCCAATCCTCTGCTTCTTTTGACCACAAGCCGTCATGCTTGGCCAGAATCTTTCCTAGGTCGGTCGTGGGGTCTACTTTGGCTAATTCTATTCGGTCAAATTTTTTACCACTGTACACCAACTTTTTGCCACCGCCAATTTCAGGTTGATTCATTGTTGTCTCAGCTGCATCGTTTAAGCCCATAACATGGGTAATAACTTTGGAAACGTCCAGCTTTTTCTCGGCAATTAGCTTAGCTGCTTCTGCTTCATTGTCTGCGTCACCACCTGATGTGCCAACAAAATGAGTAAAATTATAGTGGATGTTGTAGAAATTTACAGACGCAGAAAAGTCTTTTTTCATCGGGCCTGCAAACTGATTTAAGCACCCATCAGGATTGAGCAGGGAGTCTGCTAAAGTTGCTAACGGTGCAACGCTGATCATCAAAAAAGCGTCATCGTACCCATTGCCATCAACTGCATCTAGAAGAACTTCTTTTTGCTCATCAAGTGATAAGTTGTTGACGTTGACAAACTTGATATCTACCCAGTCAGATGGATAAAGTTTTTTAGCACGATCCAGTTTGGCCTGATTGACATCGGTTACAACAAGCGTCGACGGCTTTTTTGGACCATGTAGTGCGTAGTCAATGGCAAGTAGTCCCATTGGGCCTGTCCCGCCCATGATTAACATGTTGCCACCTTCTTTGATACCTGTTGTTGGTTGGTATGAGTGGAAGTTGACATGGTATTGTGCTCGAAATGCGGCAATAACACAACTTACCGGTTCACACAACGAACCTTCATAATATGCATCGCCTTCGAATGGAATTAAGCACCCCATTGTCATCACTTCATCAGGAATAATAATCTTTGTTGCATCACCGCCGATATATGGATATGAATAACCTGGTACAAAAGGCGTGTTTTGACGAGCCAAATTTGGCTGGATTACGTAATTTTGGCCAGCGTGGAACTTTGACTGCCACTTTTTGCCCACTTTTAAGATTTTTCCAGAAAACTCGTGGCCTAGAACTGCTGGATTATGCGCTAAATCATCAGGGGTCTTTTTGTGATCTTCACCTTCCATCGCAAGCTTCCATGATGACATACACATTGTATCGCTCACGACAGTCGCGAGGATCTCATCGTCCTTCATTTCGGGAAGGTCAAAAGTGTCAATTCGGAGATCCTTCTTACCATAAATTCGTAATGCTGTACTTTCCATGTTGATATCCTCCATTCACAAATGTGAGAATTGATTGGGTGCTTATTTTTTCTGGCTACAAACAGATGTTAATCCAGCAATTTCGTTTGAACAAGTAAGCGCTACCAAAAAATCACATATGTGAAACTGTTAGGACAACTCTTTGATTGCCTTTGCTGTTGCTTCGGTAGTAATTAAAGTGTTTAAGAGACCACCTCGAAGAGCGGCAAGGATAGCATTTACCTTTTCTTCCCCAAAAGCAATTCCAACGGAGTGTGGTACTTTTCGCAATGCCGAAAAAGGAAAGGCAACAAGAATGGAGTCGATATCGCGAGCTAATTTTCCATCCTTGTCGAAAGGGTGTGAAAGAATATCTCCGACCATATCGGCACTGAAATAAGACTTGAAGTTTGTGTTCTCATAGAACGCTTGCCAATCAGGAGAATCTGTAATTAGTGAACTTCCGATGCCAAAGATCGCGATATTGACACGATTCCACAATCCTAAGATTTCTTGCGTGTTGGGGTTGGCGAGAAGCTCTTTACGAAGCGCTTTTGATCTGACAAAGGCAGGGGAATCCAAGACAAACGCTGTTCCGTTTAGCCGATTGGCGAGCCGGTGTGTCAGATAGCTCACATGATAGTTCGAAGGTATTCTTCCCATTGGGCCACCCACCAGCGGAACAACTTTAATATCACGAAGGCCTTTATCTGTTGGAAATTGACTGATAACACTTGAAAGCGTTGAACCCCAACTTAACCCAATTACGTCACCACTTTTAATGATTCTTGATAAAAACATTGATGCGTAAACACTCAAAGCGTTTAACTCATTGCCTCCATTTTCAGAAGCCGGGACTATAACGGCCTCTCGCAAATTGTATTTTTGTTTAAAAAAATCAATAAGTTGGCTGACGGCGGTGGTTTCGGGATTGATTGCGATAGATACCACGCCTTCATCCCTAGCCGCCTTCAGAATTCGACTTATTTCGGTTCTGTGAATATGGGCAATGTTAGATATTTCTTGTTGAGTTAGACCGTGCATGTAGTAAAGATCGGATATCTTGACTAAAGTTGCACGATCATACCGTTTAGGCAAATTTGACATTGATGTCACCTCGAAATCACAAATGTGAAATTATTCAACAGTCACGTTGTAACCGATTACATTCCAATTATAATCAAAAGTGAAATTAGTAACAACTTAAGTTTAACATTTGTGAATGATGAAAGGAGAAATATCATGTCAGATTGGCTCAGTTTGTTAGGGAAGACAATTATTGTTACGGGAGGCTCGTCAGGAATTGGGGAAGCAATCGTCAAAGAGTTACTGCAAAATGGAGCAAATGTTGTTAATGGTGATTTAAGAGAAGGATCTATACAGGATCCACGCTTAACATACGTAAAGACAGACGTGACTAATCCTGAGGCTGTTGAAAATCTTGCTAAAGTGGCAACACAGATTAACGGGGAGATTTGGGGGGTTGTCAATAACGCAGGAATTAACAAACCACGTGTTTTAGTTGATCCGAAAGATCCGCATGGGAAGTATGAACTTGATGTTCACACATTTGACCAAATATTCAACGTCAATGTAAAGAGCGTCTTTTTAGTTTCTCAAGCTGCAGTACGGCGAATGGTCAAGCAACGTCACGGAGTTATCGTGAATATGTCTTCTGAAGCAGGTCTAGAAGGTTCTGTTGGCCAAAGCGTATATTCAGCCAGTAAAGGTGCTATCAACGGTTTTACCCGTTCATGGGCGAAAGAATTAGGTAAATTCAATATTCGAGTTGTTGGCGTCGCGCCTGGCATCATGGAAGCTACAGGGCTAAGAACTCCCGATTATGAAGAAGCATTGGCTTACACCCGAGGGACAACTGTAGAAGCAATTCGAGCAGGCTATAAGTCCACATCTACAACGCCAATGGGCCGAAGCGGCAAACTAAGTGAGGTGGCTGACTTAGTTAACTATTTTGTTTCCAATCGTGCTAGCTACATCACTGGGGTTACAACTAATGTCGCAGGCGGAAAATCACGCGGTTAAAACATGTTTATAAGATTGGAGATGTGCTATAGAAATGGAAATAATTTTAGTTGGGCATGCACATACTGCAAAAGCCTTTAAAGAAGCAGTGGAGATGATTTATGGTGAGGTGCCAAATTTCCATCCAATAGACTTTACACCTAAAGAGGGTTTGCAATCGTTGACGAATAAAATTATTTCAGCGATTGATCCTAAAAAGGCGTCTAGTACTTTAATTATTACCGATTTATTTTCAGGAACACCTTACAATGCAGCAGCAGAATTAGTTTTGAAAAAGAAAGCGGCCGATGTTGTCGCTGGAATGTGCTTGCCCATGTTATTGGAGGTTGCAGTTAACGCAAATAGTATGGATGTTGGTCAACTAGTATCACATTTAATGAAGAGCAAAGAAGAATTCTCAACGAGCCTTAGCGAAAAATTGACAGCAAATGCAAAGGAGGATGATTTCTGATGATTATTACGCTTGCAAGAGTTGACGATCGCTTAATTCATGGTCAGGTTACAACAGTCTGGTCTAAAGAATCAAATGCGGATCGTATCATCATCGTCAGTTCAGAGGTTTATAAGGACGATATTCGTAAGACCTTGTTAAAGCAGGCAGCACCTCCGGGCATGAAAGTCAATATTGTTGATGTACCAAAGGCGATTGCTGTTTATAACAATCCCAAATATAGCAAAGATAAAGTGTTCTATTTGTTTACCAATCCAAGTGAAGTAGTTGATCTGGTAAAAGGTGGCATCCCATTAAAGAAATTAAACATTGGTGGAATGCAATTTAAGCAAGGCAAGACCCAGATTAGTAAGGCTGTTTCCTTAAATGCAGAAGATGTTGCAGCTTTTCGAGAATTAGATCGATTAGGAGTCAAGCTTGATCTCCGTGTAGTTAAAACAGATCCATCTACAGATATTTTGGCTAAGATAGATGAAACATTTGGAAAGGATTAGGCGGTGATTATAAATGGCAATCTCTACCATTCAAATTATTCTTATATTCATCTGGTCTTCAGTAGTGGGTATGGGAAGTGTATTAGATGAATTTCAGACTCATCGGCCCTTGATCGCGTGTTCAGTTATGGGTTTGATTTTAGGTGATCCAAAGACAGGGATTATTTTAGGTGGAACTTTGGAGCTTATTGCCCTTGGCTGGATGAATATAGGGGCTGCACAATCTCCAGATTCGGCTTTGGCAAGTACTATTTCAACAATTCTAGTTATTGTTGGCAATCAGGATATTCAGAAGGGAATTGCGATTGCTTTACCGGTTGCAGCGGCCGGGCAAGTTCTTACAGTCTTGGCACGAACTGTTACAGTGGCATTTCAACATGCGGCGGATCGTGAGGCAGAAAAGGCAAACTTTACTGCCATCATATGGTTACACTTCACGGCATTAATTGTTCAAGCGCTCCGGGTCTCAATTCCGACCACGATTGTTGCAGTATTCGTGAGTCCGGAAGAGATTAAGAGCATGCTAGATGCATTGCCACAAGTGATTACCGGAGGCCTTACAGTAGCAGGAGGGTTCATTGTGGTTGTTGGGTATGCCATGATTCTAAATATGATGAGTGTTAAGTATTTGATGCCTTTCTTCTATCTCGGCTTTGTACTTGGCGGATATTTAAAATTAAGCTTGTTAGCTTGGGGCGCTGTTGGGCTGATCTTTGCTATCATCTATGTTCAACTAAATCCTAAGTTTGCGCAAAACCACAGCAATGGATCGGGCAGTTCCGGTGGGGCAGTTGCATCGGCCGGTGATCATCCTGCTGAGTTACCAGAAGACGAGTTGGACGACTGAAAGGAAGTGTAATGAATTATGGCTGATCAACCTGTACAAGTAAATAAACTGAAAACTAAGATTACAAAGGGAGATATGTTTAAGACTTTTGTATTCGAGAACTTTCAACAAGCTTCATTCAACTTTGAACGGATTCATGCGCTCGCTTTTTGTGTTGATATGATTCCGACAATTAAACGTGTTTATTCAAAGAAAGAAGATCAAGTGGCGGCCCTAAAACGACACCTTGTCTTCTTTAACACAACGCCGGCTATGTGTGGACCGATTGTCGGTGTGACAATGGCGTTAGAAGAAGGTCGAGCGGCTGGGGAACCGATTGATGATGGGACTATTAATAGCTTTAAAGTTGGCTTAATGGGACCCTTGGCTGGTGTTGGTGATCCAATCATGTGGGGCACATTGCGTCCTATTCTTGCAGCTTTAGGTGCCTCACTGGCACTTCAGGGATCTTGGCTAGGGCCTATTCTGTTCTTTTTCGCTTTTAATGCAGTTCGATTGGCATTTAAATGGTATGGACTTCAACTTGGATTTTCGAGAGGATTAGCGCTTGTTAAAGACATGAGCGGTAATCTTCTACAAAAGATTACCGAAGGCGCGACGGTACTTGGCCTCTTTATCATGGGTGTTTTAGTCACAAAATGGACAACCATTAATGTACCATTAGTTGTTTCGAAGACGACCGTGAGTGGTAAAACGACAGTAACGACCTTGCAAAATATCCTAGATCAGTTTTGTCCAGGACTCTTAGCGTTGGGTCTGACACTGTTGTGCATGTATTTACTTCGGAAGAAAGTTAGCCCAATTCTTTTGATTTTCGTTTTATTTGGAGTTGGCATCATTGGCTATTGGCTCGGTATTTTGAAGTAAGGGTGAAGTAAAACGATCAATCAAAACACAATAATAATTGCAATCGGCCTCATACTTTTGACCAGTGGTTTTCTAGTAAAAAACGAAAAGCAGGGTAAGAAGCAGAGATGTAATTTGCTGTATATGATTGCAGGCATTGTCATCGTATTAATTGGGCTGAAAGTAATTTAGGGAGGGGTTGTTCTTTTATGCCACTTGTATCAACGAAATATCTAGTGACGACAGCTTATCAAAATAAGTTTGCAGTCGGTGCCTTTAACGTTGGAAATAGCGAATTTGTTAAAAATATCATTGCGGTTGCGGAAGAATTAGAGTCGCCGGTCATCCTTGAAATTCATCCTCTTGAATATGAACTAATGGGAAGTGCTATTTTTAAATATATTCGAGAAGCAGCTCTGACCGCCACTATTCCAGTTGCTATTCATCTAGACCATGGGAGGAATATGGCTGATGTATTGCGAGCAATTCAAGATCAAGCGAATTCTGTCATGATTGATAGCTCGGGGTTTTCGTTCGAAGAGAACTTGAGGCTAACAAAACAAGTAGTTGAAGTGGCCCACAGGGTTGGCGTCTCCGTAGAAGCGGAACTGGGAAGTATTGGAAACAGAAAGTTCACAGAAGATCAGAATATGGGCAGAATTTATACTGACTCTGAAAGTGCTAAACAATTTGTTGAAGAAACGGGCGTTGATGATCTAGCTGTGGCGATTGGCACTGTCCACGGACCGTATCCAAGCGGGGAAAATGATATACGAATTGACATCTTGAAGAAACTTAACGCAACATTGAAGATGCCTTTGGTGCTACATGGCGGATCAGACAATCCTGACAGCAAGATTCGAGAAGCTATTCAAAATGGCATATCAAAAGTTAATATTTCGACAGATATTAAAGTGCCATTTTATCATGGGATTGCTAAAGCTGTGGCTGAGAATCCGAATGAGTATGAGCCGTGGATTATGACGCCCGGTGCGGATGATTCGCAAAAAAAGGTGATTGCAGAAAAGATTCGTTTATTTGGCAGTGATCATAAACTAAGCCTTTACCTTGAGTCTCCAGAAAAATTGACGCCATATATCAACTCATAATGAGAGACCAACGCTTCAAGATTCCTACTATATTTACTTTATATTTACAAAAGCGGTTCTGATTTCTGGTAAGAGATCTGAACCGCTTTTTAGCCTTTGATATTTTGATTTAGATATTTTGAGATTAAAATATTTTTAGGCGGCTTATTATTTAAAGATCAGTGATGTAACAAGATAACCAATGAATATGCTAGGAAGAGTATGCCAGAAAAGGCGAGCGACAGTTCACAGCTTAACATCAGCTTGAGTTTTCCAACAAGAAATTTAAAATTCTTGCTATGTTGAAAGATTTATTAACTAAGCAGTCTAAAGATTGAATACAACCTTTACACCCGAACATTTCTCAGCTAAACTCTGATTACATTCAGTTTCCACAGAACTCACAAACAAGTACCAAAACTGAACGAAACACAGCAGCATCTCCCAACGAACAATTGGTCAGAGGATGCTGCTGGGAATACAGGAGGCGAGTAGATGGCAAAGTTAGTGTTGCAGACAGATTTCGGATTGGTGGATGGTGCCGTTGCGGCGATGTATGGGGTGGCTTATGGTGTTGATGATAAGCTGTCGATTCATGATTTGACGCACGAGATTCCACCGTATGACATTTTTGCGGCGTCTTATCGGTTGTATCAGACGACGAAGTATTGGCCGGCGGGAACGGTTTTTGTTTCGGTGGTTGATCCGGGGGTTGGCAGTGATCGACGGAGTATTATTGCGGAGACGGCGGATCATCATTTTGTGATTACACCGGATAATGGGACGTTGACGCATTTGGCGAAGTTTGTTGGTTTGAAGCGGGTGAGTGTGATTGATGAGGCGGCGCATGCGTTGCCTGGCAGTCAGGAGAGTCACACGTTTCATGGTCGGGATATTTATGCGTATAATGGCGCAAAGTTGGCGAGTGGCCAGATTACGTTTGAGGATCTAGGGACGCCGCTTGCTGCTGATCAGATTGTGATGTTGCCGCTGGGCGAAGTGACGCAGCAGGAAGGCCAAATTGCCGGGACGATCGATATTCTGGATATTCGGTTTGGTTCGTTGTGGACGAATATTCCGCTGGATGCGTTTAAGAAGCTTGGCGTGGCGCCTGGCGAGTTGGTGCAGGTGTCGATTTATTATCATGACCAGATGCGGTATCAAAACCAGATGCCGTTTACGCGGACGTTTGCGGCGGTGCGAGTTGGCGAGCCGCTGGTGTATGTGAATTCATTGCTGAACCTTGGTGTGGCGATTAATCAGGATTCATTTTCGAAGTTGTATCATATTGGTACTGGTGTTGATTGGCATATCACTGTCAAGCGGCTTTAGGTATAATGAATTCATTATGAAAATGTTGCGTCAGCTAATCATTCGGTGACGTTGTGGCACGAATGATACGAGGAGGATTTTTATGCGAGATCACAAAGTTTTGAGTGTCCGAACGGTTGTTGCAATCGGGATTGGTACTGCAATTTTATTTATTTTGAAGCGTTTTGCCGTTATTCCAACTGGGATTGCTAACACGAATATTGATATTTCTTATGGTTTCTTGGGCTTTATTGCAACGCTGTTTGGCCCGATTGCCGGCTTCTTTATCGGTTTTCTTGGCCATGCACTGAATGACTTTACTCAGTACGGTCAGCCTTGGTGGACATGGGTTTTCACTACCGGTTTGGTTGGCTTTGTAATTGGACTATTTTGGCGCCGGTTTAACGTTGAAGCCGGCAATTTTGGTGCGAAAAAGATTGTGGCTTTTAACATTTTGCAGGTGATTACGAATGTGGTTAGCTGGAGTCTGATTGCACCGACGCTGGATATTATCATTTATAGCGAACCGGCTAACAAGGTCTATGTTCAGGGGATTGTTTCGGCGATTTCCAATAGCATTGCAACTGGTGTGATCGGGACGATTTTGTTGGTGGCCTATGCAGCAACGCGGACACGTTCTGGCAGTTTGAAGAAAGAGTCTTAATATGGCGGCACCAGCAATTCAACTTGATCATGTGACATTTCAATATGACAGTCAGGCTGAACCGACCTTACACGATATTAACCTGACAATTCAGCCAGGCGAAAAAGTCTTGATTGTCGGGCCATCCGGGTCAGGCAAGTCGACACTAGGCAACCTGATTAACGGGCTGATTCCACATGCATTTCCCGGGAAATTAAGCGGGACGGTGAAGGTGAACGGCAATGTTGTGCAGGATCAGAGTTTGGCTGCGTTGTCGCTGAATGTCGGAACGGTTTTGCAGGATCCGGATGCCCAATTTGTCGCGTTGACAGCCGGCGAAGATATTGCCTTTGCATTGGAAAATAGTGCCGTGGCTCCGAGTGAGATGCACACTAGAGTTAAAAAGTGGGCCGAGCGTCTGAAAATTGGCGATTTGTTGGCGCAGGCACCGCAATCACTTTCTGGCGGGCAAAAGCAGCGGGTGGCAATGGCTGGCGTCTTAATTGATGAAGGCGACATTTTGCTGTTTGATGAACCGTTGGCGAGCCTGGATCCGGCAACCGGTGAAGCATCGGTGGCGTTAATTGATGAGCTGCATCAAACCTATCATGTCACAGAGGTTATCATCGAGCATCGACTGGAAGACGTGTTGCGGCGGCCGGTTGATCGCGTGGTGGTGATGGCAGATGGCCGCATTGCCGCTGACGACACTCCGGAAGCATTGTTGCGCGGTCAGCTGCTCCAAAAAATCGGACTACGCGAGCCGTTGTATCTTGAAGCAGCCGAGTTTGCAGGTATTGATTTGAAGCAGGCAACGCGCTTGGCAAACCTTGAAACGTTTGACGCCCCGAATTTAGGCGCCAAACTTGCAGCCTTTACCACCGAGGCACCGAAAACGGTCGCCGATCAGCCGCAAACACCGCTGTTGACGGTTGCCGGCTTACAATTTACGTATCCAAAAGGCCGCCAGATTTTCACCGATTTAAACTTAACGCTGCATCATGGTGAGATGGTGGCGTTGGTGGGACGCAATGGTGTCGGCAAGTCTACCTTGAGCCATTTGATCGCGGGGTTTCTGAATCCGAATGCTGGCCAGATTACGCTGGAGGGCGAGGATTTGGCCACATGGTCGGTTAAAGAGCGGGCAGATAAGATTGGCTATATTCTGCAGGATCCGAACCAGATGATTAGCAAGCATTTGATTTTTGATGAAGTTGCACTGGGACCGCGGTTACGTGGTTGGGATGAAGACCGCGTCAAATCGGCAGTGCTATCGGCGCTTAAAGTTTGCGGCTTGTATCCATTCCGCTCCTGGCCAATTAATGCGTTGAGTTACGGCCAAAAGAAGCGGGTGACGATTGCAGCAATTTTGGTACTAGAGCCGTCATTGATGATTCTTGATGAACCGACTGCCGGTCAGGATTGGCGGCATTTTACCGATATGATGCGTTTCTTGACCAAGTTGAATGACCAAGGCATTACGATGATGTTGATTACCCATGATATGCACCTGATGTTGGAATATGCGCAACGGGCAATTGTACTCGGCGATGGTGGTGTCTTGATGGATGCCACGCCGGCTGCGGTGTTGACCAACCCGGACGTGATTCAACACGCCTCGCTGGCCCAACCCAGCCTATATCGTTTAGCCAAACGCTTAAATCTTGACCCACTGGCGTTTACCCAAGCAGTGATCGATCAGGAACGGAGGGTGCGCCAATGAATTCTCTTTTTGGATACGACCCCCAAGACACGTGGCTGCACCGTTTAACCGGAGCAACTAAAATGTTGGCGTTTCTCGGCATTTCGGTTATTGTCATGGCCAGTTACGACACACGCTTCGTTTGCGCAGTCATGCTGGCATCGATTATTTTATTCTTACAAGCAAAAATTCACTGGCATCAAATTAGTTTGGTTATCAAAATTATCACCATTTTTGCGGTCGTGAACCTATTACTGGTTTATGTCTTCTCGCCGCAATACGGGGTAGGGCTCTATGGGAGCAAACATGTTTTGATTCATGCCGGCTACCTGACCCTAACTCAGGAACAGCTATTTTATGAACTGAATCTCGCTCTAAAATACATTGTGACCGTCCCGCTGGCCTTGATCTTCTTAATCACCACCAATCCCAGCGAGTTTGCGGCGAGTCTCAATAAGTTACACGTATCGTATCGCATCAGCTACTCGGTGGCCTTGGCGCTGCGGTACATTCCCGATGTCCAAGCCAATTTCCGCCAAATCAGCCTAGCCCAGCAAGCGCGTGGCTATGAATTATCGCGCAAAGCCAAACTGTTCCAGCGGTTGAAAGGGATGGGGCAGATTCTCATGCCGCTGATCTTCACAAGTCTGGATCGCATTGATCAAATCAGCCAAGCCATGGAACTGCGGCGCTTTGGTACTGGTAAGCGGCGGACGTGGTACATGGATCAGCCGCTAAGAACACCGGATTGGTTGGTGTTGGGCGGCGTTGTGGCGATTATTGTGATTGGATTGGTGCTGTTTCGGGTTAACGGCGGGCGGTTTTTTAATCCGTTTCTGGGCTCGAACCAGTAATTATGCGTGACCGACTGTTCAATCAATAGAGATAAATATATGGCAATGGCGGCACGATTCTCCTGAAGTTAAGGAAACCGTGCCGCCATTATTATGTCAATCGAGAATTAGGTAAGAGGAGACCTTATTTGTCTTGATGGCCAATATCTCTTACACTTTCTCGTTCAACAATTGAAATTGATGTGTAAATTTGCTGTTTGGAGACTATTTTCTTTTCTGCGTCAGGCGCTTCCAATCGTTTAACGCCTTCAACCCCCATTTTATAGAATGCTTGGGTGACACTCGTTAACTGTGGTTGTACCATTTCGCATATTTCAGTGCCGTCAATGCTGACTATTGATAAATCGTCTGGAATATTTAGGCCAAAGTCGCGTGCTTGGTTCAAAATACCGACTGCGGCTTCATCACTTCCGGCGATAATACCCGTTAACTTTGTTTTGCCTCCGTAAGCTTTCATTGCCGCTTGGCCAGAAGTATAACTATAGTCGCCTAGTTGCACCCAATCATCTTTTGGCGTGATACCGGCTTCTTTTAGGGCCTCACGGTAACCCTCTAAACGAAGTCTTCCTGTATAAGGATACTTGTCAATAGCGGCTAATCCGATTTTTCGGTGTCCTTTAGCTAAAAGTAACTGCGTGGCCTGATATCCGATTTGGCGATCGTCAGAGCTAATGAATGGGAATCGCTGATCATTAAATCCAATAGATAAGAAACAAAACGGTATTTGAGACTCCTGCAAGAGTTCAAGATTTTCAGCGGATAGTGCAATTGACAATAATAGAATTCCTCTAACAGGACGTTCAATAGCAGTCATAAGAGCTCGTCTTTGTTCAACAGGATCGGCACTATTTGAATAGATGATGATTAAGTTCAATCCATGCTTAATTGCTTCTGATTGAATACCGTCAATGATTTGACCTGAAAAGCTTGTCTTGACAGAACTAACAACGGTCGCAATGATGTTACTGCGCTGTTTGACTAACTCAACTGCTGCTTGGTTTCTTTTATAACCTAGTTCTTTAGCAGCAGCACGTACCTTTGCGGCTGTAGCCTGACTATATCCGGATTGTTTGTTGCCCAAAACGCGGGAAACAGTTGATGCTGCAACTCCTGTCTTTCTTGCAATATCCTTGATTGTTGCAACCATACAATTGCCTCCTGATTCCAAATGATATTTACCAACAATTGTACATTCTTAGGTTCTTAAAGCAAGAATTACAAGGAGGTACTTCAGCAAATTCTATTTTCCTTCATGAACGATAACTACGGAAATAGCACCGATGACCATTGACACAAAACCGACAATCATCATCATTGATTGACTGTTACCCATCATTGGGAAAATGATGAAGCTTAAAAGTGATCCAAAGATTTGAGGTAAGCAAATTGCAATGTTAAATAGCCCTAAATATGATCCTTCATTTTGTCCATTCAGAGAGGACGTTAACAAGGTAAATGGCAGTGTATTGATCGTGAAGTTACCGATGCCATATAGCGCAAAGGCGGCTAAGGCAATCCACTTATTACCAGTAGTTGCTGTAATAATGATACTGATTGCATTTGCAAATAAGCCAAAAGAATACCAGAATTTCCGTTGATTTGGTTTTGTTTTAGCATAAACGAATCCCCAAAGTAGGGCGGCAACGCTATAAAAGGCTGTCATAACGCCGTACCAATTTCCGGCAGCCTGGAAGCCTGCCGACATGGGATCAGTTGTATTCCAGATGTTTTTTGCCATGGCTCCGGTTGCATAAGTCCAAGTGTACATGATGCCGATCCAGCTGAATAATTGAACAACAGCCAGTTCCCAGAAAGACTTTGGCGCTGTTTTTGTAAGTTGCCAGAGACTTGGGGTTTTAGCGTGTTGCTTTTTGAGGTCAATTTCATGATATTTGGCATACGTTTCAGGATCATACTCCTTGACCTTGAGTACGGTTACGAAAGTGGTCAAAAGAAGGATGGCTGCGCCGATTAAGTAAGCCCAAATAACTGTATTAGGTACCTGACCTTTAGCGGCAGTATTTGACATGCCACCCATCGTCAGAAGGTAGGGCAGCAATGCAGCCAAGATACCGCCAGCGTAACTGAAGATCTGTTGCCAAGACCATGCCAGATTCTTTTGCTTGTTATTGACCATGTCGCCGGCCATCATTCGATATGGAGCTAGGCAAACATTGCTGAACAAGTCCATGAGAGCAATTGCGACAGCAGCGTATACAAGCGCAGTGATTGAGCCATAGCCAAAACCAAATGAGCCAGTAAAGGGAAGCATAACCATCACAATGGCAGCAATTGGCGCACCAAACAACAAATACGGGATCCGGCGGCCAAAGCGGGTCCAGGTCTTGTCAGAATATTTACCTAGTAGTGGCTGAACAACCATGCCTAACAAGGGTGGTAGTAGAAAGAAGAAGCCGAGACTATTAGGATTAACGCCAATCGTTTGGGTGATTCGACTCATTTGAGATCCTTGTAGCGTAAACGCCATGTTGACCCCAATGCACCCAAACGTCATGGCTAAGATCGTCTGCATGGACAGGTCAGGCATACTGCTATCGACTGTGGTCGTTTCGACTTTTTCCTTGCTATCTACTGAAGGATTCATCGTATTTTTAGACATATTAGCTATACCTTTCTCTTAGTATTGATAAACTTTTGCTTCATATGGCCGAATGTTGTCTCCTTGATCATCAGCGTAATTAGAAATTAATATTTTCGCGTGACTTGGAAGATCATAATGGCGAGTCAAGTTTTTGTTCGTATAGTTTAGAATGACGACAAGTGTGGTATCAGCGTTTGTTCTTGTGAAAGCATAAATCTCCTCATCGTCAGAATTTCCGGGGATTAATGCGTAGGTGCCGTCGGTGATGACTGGGAGTGTATGACGTAGCTTGATGAGCTTTTGATAATAATAAAACACTGAATTTGGATCACCCAATGCTTGTTGAACATTAATAGTTTTAAAGTTTGGGTTCATTTTTTCCCAAGGACTGTGTTTCGAAAAGCCTGCATTTTCGTGATCACTCCATTGCATCGGCGTCCGCGCATTATCGCGGCTATGCATCTTGATGTAATTCATCATGGTCGTTTTGTCGACAAGATGTTGCTCTTCAACGATTTGGTGATAAGAGTTAAGTGAATCAATATCAACATAGTCTTCAATTTTGGAGAAGTATGCATTGGTCATGCCTATTTCTTCACCCTCATAGATATATGGGGTTCCTTGTTGCATGTGCAGCATGGTCGCAAGCATTTTAGCGCTGAGGACGCGGTTTTCTTCGGTGGTATCATCGCCAAATCGGGATACGACTCTTGGTTGATCGTGGTTATTCCAATAAAGTGAATTCCATGCTTTTCCGGCTAAGGCTAATTGCCATTTGGTCAGATTGGCGCGAAGATCTTTTAACGAAGCCTTACGATCGGCCCAACGTCCTAGGGCGGGGTTTGAATTGCCGTCCAAGCCCATATGTTCGAATTGAAAGACCATGTTTAGTTCTTTGTTGTCAAGGCTGGCATATTTTTCAGCCTCGTCAACTGTCACACTTGGGGTTTCGCCGACACTGATCAAATTGTGTTTGCTCAGCACTGTCTGATTCATTTCTCGCAAGAATTCGTGGACATGATGTCCGTTGGCAACTAAGGGTTCGGGATTAGCATATAATTCCTGTTTGCCTTTTTTACCATCAGGCAATCCCTCAGGCTTAGAAATATAATTGATAACGTCCATGCGAAATCCATCAACGCCCTTGTCTGCCCACCAATTCATCATGTCGTAAACGGAATGTCGTACTGTAGGGTTTTCCCAATTTAGGTCTGGTTGTTCAGGGGCAAACAAGTGTAAATAATACTGGTTTGACTGAGCGTCATATTTCCAAGCAGACCCGGTGAAGAATGATCCCCAGTTGTTTGGCGCTGTGCCATCTTTCCCATCTCGCCAGATGTAATAGTCTCTATACGGGTTATCTTTGCCTTTTCGTGATTCTTGGAACCAATGATGTTCGTTAGAGGTGTGATTAACCACTAAGTCCATCATGATTTTAAGCCCAAGTGAATGTGCTTTTGCTAATAATTCGTCAAAGTCTTTCATCGTACCAAAAGTTGGGTTAATCGCCTGATAGTCCGAAATGTCGTATCCATTATCGACTTGAGGTGACTTATAGATTGGACTTAGCCATAAAACATCTACACCTAATTTCTTAATGTAGTCCAATCGCTCAGTTATACCTCTTAAATCTCCTACGCCATCGTTATTGCTATCTTGAAAACTAGCTGGGTAGATTTGATAAATGACCGCGTTTTTCCACCATTTTTCCACTGGTAAAATCCTCCTAATAGCTCTTCATTGACATTGAAAACACAAATACATTGAACAAGATAAGGTTATCTGTGCACCATGAGATCCCTCGCTACCAAACCTGAGCAAGGATTGCATGTGAGATGAACTAAATCCGATCGGCCTAAATGATAAGGGTTTAGACAGAGCGAAAGAGTCAATTCAATAATCAGTACTTGGTTTGAAAGTTACGCAAACGTTTGCTTAAAATGAATGTAATCCCTTTCATTCTGAAAGTCAATGTTTTCCGGAGATTGTGATTAACTTTATTTATGATACGAACATAATGTGGACTGCTGCCGGGGCGTAATAAAGAATTTTCTAGTTGAGTTAATTTGCCCTGTTTGTTACGCTGTTCACGTGAACAAGTACACATGACAGGGGGAGTTATTTTGAAAAAGTGGGTTAAGATATTGGGCTTTATCGCCTTTTTGAGTGTGATTCTGGTAGGTTGTAGCAGTCAGACAAGCTCAAAATCAAGTTCTTCAAGTTCAAAAACTAACAAGTCAACGAGTAGTAAAGTTACAAGCGGTGCTTCTCAGCAAGGCTATTCGGATCCGAAAACTATGAAGAGCAAATATGATATTGTGATCGTCGGTGCTGGTGGAGCAGGAATGACAGCTGCTATTGAGGCAAAACAACAAGGTATGAACCCTGTAATTCTTGAAAAGATGCCGATCGCTGGCGGTAACACGTTAAAAGCTTCTAGTGGAATGAACGCTAGCCAGACTAAGGTCGAAGCGGCACAGGGAGTTAAGGACAGCAATGACCAATTTTATGAGGAAACCTTAAAGGGTGGCGGCGGAACCAACGATAAGGCGCTGCTTCGGTATTTTGTCGATAATTCTGCGGGTGCAATAGATTGGTTAGACTCAATCGGAATTAAGCTCGATAAGCTAACTATTTCCGGTGGTATGTCAGTCAAGCGAACCCACAGACCTCATGATGGGTCAGCAGTTGGCGGTTATCTTGTTGACGGTTTGGTTAAGGAAGTCAAAAAGGAAAACATTCCACTATTTGTAAATACTGATGTCACTAAGTTGAATGAAACGAATGGTAAGATTACTGGTGTTACTGCAAAAGTTAATCAAGACAAAACTAAAAAAATCGTTGCTAAGGCCGTTATTGTCACAACTGGTGGTTTTGGTGCAAGTAAGCAATTAATTAAGAAGTATCGACCTGATTTGGCGCATTATGTCACAACCAATCAGGCGGGCGCTACTGGCGATGGTATTAAGATGATCGAAAAGGTTGGCGGGTATGCGATTGATATGAAGAAGATTCAGATTCACCCGACTGTAAATCAGAGTAAACATATCTTGATTGGTGAAGCTACCCGTGGTGAAGGTGGTATCTTGGTCAATCAAAGCGGCAAGCGGTTTTTCAATGAAATGAATACACGTGATAAGGTATCAGCTGCAATCAACAAACAGAAAGGCAAATACGCTTGGGTAGTCATTGATTCCGGCGTTCGACAACGATCAAGTGCGATTGATTTCTATATTAAGGACAAGCTTGATGTAGAGGGCAAGACACTCAATGATTTGGCTAAAAAGATGAAGGTTCCAGCTACTACGCTTCAGAAGACTGTAGCGACATGGAACGATGCCGTTAATAACAAGAAGGATAGTGAATTTGGGCGGACAACTGGGATGGATCACGGTCTGACAACAGGTCCTTACTATGCATTTAAGATTGCGCCCGGTATTCATTACACAATGGGTGGCGTTAAGATTAATACAAAGACTGAGGTGTTGACCAAGAAACAGCAGCCAATTCCTGGGTTATATGCTGCTGGCGAGGTGGCTGGTGGCCTTCATGGAAACAACCGAATCGGAGGAAATTCTGTGGCCGATATTGTTATCTTCGGTCGACAAGCAGGTACGCAAGCGACTGCTTTCGCGAAAGCTCAGTAAGATAAGTCGCGTACTTGAGAAAAGACAGTTGTCACCATGTTTTAAGTACTTCTATTCATTTGAATATTAAAAAAACAGCCATACCAATTTTGACACTGGTATGGCTGTTTTTTAAACCGGATTACGCAATAAATTTTTGTCTACATGGCAATCAGAATTACGTACTAGTCACCGTTAACTGCCACTGCTTTACGGTTGTAAATGGGTGTTCCGTCTTCTAAATCTTCCAATGAGCCAATCTTGTTTCCCTTAGAGTAGTAACCGTCTAAAAGACCTAACTTTTGCATTAGTGTTTGTTTAAAGGCGATATCGGCATTCCATTCAACCGTATCTACAATTGCAAGTGCAGAATGAAGTGCGGTCAATCCATCCATATCTTTGCCACCAGTGGTAATGAGCACACCGTGGCTATTCAAAAGATACATATGCGGGATTGCTTTCTCGCCAATCTTGGCAATGTTAGCGGAGACCAGTTCCGCTAATGGTTCTGAACAGTTTGGTTCAAATGGAAGGGTTTCAATAAAGCCTACCTTTTGAGTTGCCTCGGTGATATTCGGCATGTTCAGACCACTGGTTGCCCAAAACATAGCATTCTTAGCGTGTGAATGGAAAACGCATTTGATGTCAGGATTTGCGTCATAAACCGCTTCATGCATATTGATTTCGCGGGTCAAATTTCCTTCGCCAGCTATAATCTTACGGGTGTGAGGTTCAACAACTAAGATTTGTTCTGGAGCCAGATCGCCCAAATATGCCTCGGACATCATTGTCGGCGTCATGATGATATATTCTTTTCCGGTATCTTCCGCACTCACTTTAAAAGAAATATTTCCGCCTGCAATATTTGTATCATCGCGTTCCATCACAATTTTTACAACTTTGGCAAGATCTTCGCGTTCATGTTCAAACATAATTCGACCCTTAGGTGCTTTAAACATAGTCATTTTAATTACTCCCTTTTTTTAGATATGACTTTGACTTGATGACATGAGACTCGATTAGTTCACGTTTGATGATCGCTCTTTTCTTCTCGTTTTCTGAAAAGAGAGGACGATAACCCTTTTCCTTAATCAAAAGGCCAAGAATTATGACGAAAATATTTAACCAGTAAGTTTTTGAAGTTATTGCAAAGACAAAGATTCCAAAGGTGATAAAACTAGTGATTGTCCACGCAAGTCTTTGAATTTGCATCTTTTTATTAGCCATGATGTTTCACTTCTATCCCTTTGCAGTAGCAGATGCTGTAGGCTGGTTCGCTTTATCGACATACTTTCTAGCCGGGTTTGGATTTTTCTTAAATGAACGATAGACAATCCAGAAGAGAGCCATCAGCAAAGCAAGTCCCAATAATGCCAGCCAGCTGCCTTTAAAGCCTTGAGCCATCAGGAAACGCAGATCTGGTGCTTCAATTGAACTCCAGGAAACAGTTGATCCCTTAGGTACTGCAATAGCCTGAGTTGATTTTGCAAGTGCGGTGAATTCGTTAGCAAAGAAGGTACCACCGTACAGGAATAAAGGCTCGTAGATGATTCCCAGAACAACCATCCTTAACAGGTTTCCACCAGTTAATAACAGTCCGCCAACGCCTAAACAGTAGTTGATGACGCCTGCAAACGGCAGAATTGTATTTCCTGGTAGAACTGCGGCATACAAAATGCTAACTGGAATAAGGATGACCATTGTGACCCATAACTCAGTACTTTGACCCAAAATCGGCCAATCAAGTCCGATAACAAATTCTCGATTTTTGAAACGCTTTTTCATAAAGTTGCTCATTGTCGTTCCAAATGGTGTGAGAGAGTCCATAAAGAACTTTGCCATCACTGGGAAGATCGCCATAATTGCGCCGGTGGTAACAGCTAGATTTAAAGCCTTACCGATTGAATATCTACCAGCCAGGGCGAGTACCAGACCGATAATGAATCCCATGACAACTGGTTCTGAAATAATGCCGATTTTCTTCTTAAGTGCCTTTGCATCCCAGCGGTGGTTGAAGACTGGAATGTAATCCATTAATTTGTTAACCGGCGCCATTAACACGGCAGTGAAAGCTTCAATGTGGGTTGTTGTAACACCTGGATAACCAAGCATTTCATGGATTTCTTCTGACCACATATCGCCAAGTTTTAACATAACGATGACTTGAATTGCACCAGCAGTGAATGCCCAGATGTAACTATTAGTTGTTGAATAAACCATGTATCCGGTCAAAGCTACTCCCCAGATATTCCACATATCTGCGTTTATAACATTTGTTGTCTTTGTCAAAAGCATGATTAGGTTAACGCCAATTTCTACGGCAAAGAAGACGAAAGCTAGTGGCCACGCCCAAGTGATTGCAGCGGCACCGGTCCAGCCAAAGTCAACGGTAGGTAAATTGATTCCAGTGTTTGTTGCCAAGGCTTTTGCAGCGGGACTGACTGCAGCAACTAAAGCGTTGATTGCCATTGTCATACCTACGAAGCCAACACCGAGGTAAAGACCGGATAGTATAGCCTTAGAAGCTTTCATACCAAACGCGAACCCTAAAATCATAATAAGGGCGGAAACAACGACTTGTGGTCCAGGAGAGAGAATCGCCTGAACAATTTCATTCCAATTCATAATTCAGTCCTCCAAATTGATTACCCTCAGCTCTTTTGTGTTGCTGCTAAAACGGCTTCCTTAACTTTGGCATTCGCCTCATCTTCCCCCATGCCGGTCAACCAAGGAACACCAACGATTTCGGTTACGTGATTTGCTTCAATGGTTTCGCGTAAATCATCGTCTGCAGGCGCAATGCCAACATAAACAATGATGTCGGGGTTAGAATCAATTCTTGACTTGGCCGTTTCAACAGGATGCGGTTCGGCATGAGCTACGTTATCCAGGTCGTGATCTGCGAGAAACTCGTTGATTTTATTTGCAACTTGGGGACTTGTGGCAACCCCTGAACCGCAACATACAAGAATGGTTTTCATGACAATTACCTCCTAGTGTGTACTAACTTTAGAGAAATGATCGGACAATAAACTGTACATTTGTTCCGGTGTATTCGCTTTCAAAAAAGCGGAGACGAAAGTTGAATCTTTAAATGCGCTCATCAACTGGGCAAGGAGGCCAACTTGCTGTGAAGGCTCTTTAATACCTAGAAATAAAAAGTTGCGAGTCGTCATTTGCTGCATATCGCCCATCTGTCGCCACGGGATTTTGGAATTAGTTCTAACCACATAAATGAATGGCTTTAAAACAAATTCGGGATCAACGTGTGGTAATGCAAGTTTTAACTCGGGAAAGATCAAACCGGTTGGAAACTTGTTTTCTCTTAGTTGTAAACCCTGCTTATAATCGCTTCGGACGTATCCTTTTGAATGTGCGACTGAAGCTACAGACTCGAACAATTCGTCTTCTGTAGAGGATTTGTTTTCTATATCGATTAATCCCTCATCAAACATGAATTCATACAATTTCGGTTCTCCTTTCTAAATGTTCGACATTTAAAAAATGTTTAACTTTGTTTCAATTCGTATAGTAAGCGGTTTCCTTTTCTTTGTCAACAAAAAACTTTTACTTTTTTTAAGCTAACTCTGACAATGCATTGAAACTGATTCGGAAAACTGGAACATTCAATGACAAATACCTTTTAAGTCGAACATACTTGAACAATAACCCGAATCAGGCTATTATATGGGCAACGGCTACCAGATTGGAGAATTTACGTAATGATGAAGAAGCAACGTCAAAGTGCCATACTTGCACTTCTTAATGCTACTGAGGGTAAAACACTTACGACGACAGAAATTGCCAAGAAGATGAATGTTGCCTCAATGACAATTCGCCGCGATTTAAATGATATGGCTAAAGAAAAACTGATCACTAGAATTTATGGCGGGGCCTCGTTGGTTAATGAAAAAACCACGAAGGAAAAAACACAGGTTCAAAGAGAATCAAAGATTGAAATTGGACGAATAATCGGTTCATTGATCCTGCCTAAAATGACTGTTTTTCTTGGCGCAGGAACCACAATCTATGCTTCCGCGGATTTCTTGCCAAAGACAAAAGACATCAACTACGTCACAAATTCTGACTTAATCTTTAGATATTTGGTGAGCAAGGATATTAATGTACTTCTAACTGGCGGCTTTTATCATAGAACAACGAATGAGTTCGTTGGTACGATTGCTGAACAGACATTAAGCAACTATTTATTTGATTTAGCGTTTATCAGTACAAATGGTATTTTTGAAAACCAAGTGACAACATCCAATTTTGATGAAGGAAATATCCAAAAGGCTGCTATGAAGCGTAGTAAGAAAAACTATATCGTTGCTGACCATACTAAGTTTGGAAAAGGAGATTCCTTTAGTTTTGCAGAACTAAAAGATTTTGACGGTTTAATCACGGATTCAAAGGCGTCACGACAAGAATTAAAGATCTTACAGACTGCTACGAAATTGCTTGTGGGGAAGGGCTGAAGAGGATGTTACTGACAATTACAACGAATCCCTCAATTGATCTGGTTTATAAGACTGGCTCATTTGATTTGGGAACGACAAACCGGGAACTGGAACACTATCAAACAATTGGTGGCAAAGGAATAAATGCAGCCCGTGTTGCTTCGATTTTGTCTGAGGACAAGCAAGCTGTTGCCGCTACAGGTTTCTTAGGTCGTGAGAACGCGAACCAAATTGCTCATGATTTGGTCCAATACAATGTAAAAGATGAAATGATTCGGGTGTCTGGAGCAACAAGGTTTTGTTATACAATTATCGACAATAGCGGGGTTAAGACGGAACTGAATGAGTTGGGGCAGTCTATTTCTGAGACTAAAGCTGAGGAGCTCTTAGGACAAGTTTCAAGACATCACAACTTGAAAGGAGTTTCGATCAACGGCTCGTTGGCAAAGGATCTCTCTGACGATTTTTATATCCGATTGATCGAACAAATCAGGATCAACAATCCAGATGCGAAGATTATCTTAGACACTTCGGGAGCAGCTCTGGATTCGGTCTTGAACAGTAACGCGCTTCCTGACTATATCAAGCCAAACAATGATGAGCTTGGTGAGCTTTTGGGAATTGTCGTGCCAGAGGAAGATGATGCAGTTTTACATGCGTTGCAACAGCCGATCTTCCAAAACATTCCCAATATATTAGTCTCAATGGGTTCTCAAGGCGGTATTGCCAAATTAGGCGTTGATGTTCCTCAGTACTTCAAGTTAAAAATTTCGCAACAAAAGGCAGTTAACACTGAAGGATCTGGTGATGCGACTGTGGGTGGAATGCTATATGCAGTTGCTAAGGGAAAGCAGGGACTGGACGTTATTCGATACGGTATGGCGGCAGGTATGGCCAATGTTTTGCAATCGAAGACAGGCTTTGTTGAAAAAAATGCATTTTTAAGGTTTGTAACTAGTGGTGAGGCAGTAATAGCTCAACCCATTCAAGCAATACCGATATTAGGTGAAAATTAAGCTCAGTATTTTTTGCTCTGACCGAGCTCACATATACCAAGAAGCTCTAGGTAGCCGCATTTTTAACGGCAGCACCTAGAGCTTTTTCTTGATCTTATAGGTTATTTTGTAAAGTCGGTGACTTCCTGATGATATGGAAAATAGTATTACTGATGCTTTTTTGCCACTGCTTGATGAACCAATGCAATTGTCTTTTCACTTTGAAGACCCATTCGTCGGACAAGCTCGGTATAAAGGACGTCAAAAATCGCAAGCTGAGACGTCATTGAAATTAGCGCATCAGATCGATAGCGAGTATCTTCGGAAATTGAAAAGAAGACATCCGATACTCTTTTTGCGAGTGGTGAGGTGGCATAGCTGGTCACAGCAATTATCGGTACTTGATGGGCTGATAATAAATCCACGAGTGCCAGGATGTCTGTGTCATTGCCAGTATGAGAAATGACGATCGCAACATCGTGTTCAGTAAGCTTGTTTGCACTCATTAGCTGCATGTGATAGTCGTTGTCGGCAATAAGTGTTAATGGCAATCGTAGAAAAGTGTGATACGCCGCTTTTGCAATAACATTTGAACTCCCCAATCCAAATAAAGCCACTTTATTTGCGTCCAACAACAAATTGACGCTGTGATCGATTTGGTTCTGAGTTAAGAATGATAGGGTGCCTTCGAGCGCGGCAATATTAGCATTGACAGTTTTTCGGGCACTGGCCAAAGAATTGTCATTTGTTTCGACATCTCCATTAGTTGTGTTGTCAATTTCTTTAAGCAGGGCTAGTTTTAGTTGATCAAATGAAGCAAAACCGAGTTGCCGTGCAAAACGCGAGATGGTGGCTGTCGACACACCAATTTTATCCGACAGATTCCGTAACGAAGAGTTAGCTACTTTAGCGTAGTTGTGACGGAAATAGTCTGCTACTTGGCGGCTTGCTTCACCTAAAGCGGAATAAACCTGGGCAATACGACTGTCAAATGTGTTCATGTTGTCACCTCGAAATCAAATGCTTGATTTTTGCTAATGAAAGGGGTTACAACTCCCTTGTAAAATCGTTACTTGAAATATTGATGAATCGTGTAACATTATATCATATGAAAGGAGATAAACAAAGTGGCTGACTTTAAAATTGATACATCTGACATTCAAATTAACGTTCATGCAGATTCATGGCAATCTGCATTAAGACTGGCAGCCAAGCCACTACTTGATAACGGTAGTATCACAGCAACTTATGTCGAAAATATGATTCAAGCAGTTATTAAGTATGGACCATACATTGTCATTGCGCCTGGATTAGCACTTGGGCATGCTGAACCGGATGAAAATGTGCTTAAAACCGGCTATGCAATTGCAACGCTTGATACGCCAGTTAAGTTCGGAAGTAAAACCAATGATCCTGTTGATGTTGTTGTCGTCTTAGCATCGATCAATAGTAAGGACCATCTGAAGTTACTGCAAAAACTTGTTAATTTCTTGGGCAGTTCAACGAATATGCAGGCATTGCGTCAAATGCAGAGTTCTGAAGATGCTGCCCGCATTGTTCAGGCAATATTGGAAGGGTAAGTGGGGGTCATGAAAGCACTGAATTTCATTGTTTTTGAAATTCTAAGTAATCAGACTATTTTTCTGGGCTTGATTGCGTTATTAGGTCTCTTATTGCAGCGTAAGAAGCTACCTCAAGTGATTGATGGTGTTGTAAAGACAGTTATTGGGATTACCGTACTGGGTGCAGGCGCGGGCTTACTAATTAATTCATTGTCGCCGGTAGTGCAAGAGTTAAATAAGTCGTTACATGTTAAGGGCGTGCTACCGACCAATGATGCTGTATTTGGAGTTGTGCTTAAGTTCGATGAGATTGCCCGAAATGCTGTTGTGATCTTCTTACTGGCTTTTTTCCTGCATCTATTACTCGTTCGGCTGACGCCAGGAAAAGATTTTAAGAATGTCTATTTGACGGCGCATCTGATGTTATATCACGCAGCTTTCATGGCAGTAACGTTGCCAGTTGTTTTACATGCCAAGGCATTGGGTACGATTGTTGTCGGAACATTGCTAAATGCCTTGTATTACACGTATTCTCCAGCAATTACACGTAGACTTGCGCGTAAATGGACGCATGATCAAATTACCTTGGGATTCATGGATCAGGTGGGATCAATTCTTGCACACTTTATTGGAAAATGGGTGGGCAATGCTGATCCCGATCAAGATGCAGATAAACTGAAGCTTCCTAAATGGGCAAGCATGTTCAGAGATTCAACGATTGTTTTATTTTTCTTGATGCCAATTATCTTTATTGGCATTGGAGTGGCTGTCGGTCCCGCGGGTATCACAAAGCTGTCAGGCGGGTCTAATTGGATAATCTGGCTTATTTTACAGGGCTTTCAGTTTACTGCCGGAATTGTCATTTTGCTTTCGGGCGTCCGGATGTTTATTGGTTCAATTGTTCCTGCATTTAAAGGAATTTCCGACAAGTTCTTACCGGGATCAGTACCGGCTTTGGATGCGCCGACATTCTTTCCATATTCACCAATGGGAGGCATGTTGGGATTCCTTGGCTCAACCATTGGCGCCATCTTAGTTACGATTCTAACGATTGTGCTTCACGCTCCCATCATCGTCTTTCCTTCGCCAATTATTATGTACTTTGACGGTAATGTGATGGGTGTCTTTGGAAATAAAGCTGGTGGGTGGCGCGGTGCCATTGCCGCCGGATTTGTAACTGGTATGATTTCTTCTGCTGCCGTTATCCTTTTTTACCCGTTGACAGGTGCAGTTTATGGTAGCGGATTAACTTGGTCTAATATTGATTATGCTTTAGTCTGGACACCGGTTATGTATTTGCTTAAGGCAATTAGAATGCTGTTGGGTTTTTAAAATTTTAGGAGGTTCATCATGAAAATTATTGCAGTTTGCGGTTTTGGTGTTGGTTCGAGTGTCATTGCTAAGATGAATATCGAGAGCATTCTAGACGAAGAAAACAAATCAAGCGATGCGACAGTTGAAACGGTTGATCTCGGCAGTGTCAGTGGAACTGATGGTGATTTATACGTTACAACCAACGAATTGTTTGATCAGATTCCAGAAGATATTCAAGAAAAGACAATTGTGCTGTCTAATTTCGTCGATAAGGATGCAATTAAGAAAAGTATTGATCCTAAGCTTGAAAATTTGGGCAAATAAGACTAAGAAGTTGATTTTATGACAACTAAAGACAAGCAATTATCAAATGTGACAGAAGATACATGGATCAAAGCGACTTTTCCTGAGTGGGGTAACTGGCTTAATCAGAGTATTGATCGCGAGAAGGTTCTTCGAGGTCATATGCGACTGTGGTGGCTTGGCAATATGGGAATTTGGCTGAAGAATGATGAGCAGACAAATATTGCGATTGATCTCTGGGCAGGGACAGGCAAACAAACACATGACTTGCCGGATAATCCACCACGTCATCAGTGGCGACGGATGCTAGGAGCTATGCAGACTCAACCTAATCTGCGCAGAACGCCACAAGTGTTTAACCCATTTAGTATCACCACTCTGGATGCTTTACTGGTGACCCACTACCATCATGACCATTTAGATCGAAATGTAGCTGCTGCGATTGTTAACAATACCGCTCTTAAGACACCATTAATTGGCCCCCAGGCTGTCGTCAATCAATGGCTAGCGTGGGGAGTGCCTGAGAATCGTGTTAAGGTGGTTCATCCAGGGGATAGTTTTAAAGTCAAGGATATTAAGATTGAAGTATTGCCTTCGTATGACCGTACTATTTTGATTACTGATCCGGTCGGCATGTCCGTGCCAGACGATCGACAGATACCGGATATGGATGAGCGCGCGGTTGCTTATCTTTTAACCACTTCTGCGGGCACCATCTATCATGCTGGTGATTCCCACTATTCCGTAAACTTTGCCGATGTTGGGATACAGCATGCGATTGACATTGCCTTATTAGCGTTTGCGGAAAATCCGGTTGGAGTGCAGGACAAAATGACGTCTGTTGATATATTACGCGCGGCTGAAGCTTTAAAAGCAAAGCTAGTTGTTCCATTGCACTGGGATGTTTGGACGAATACGTTAGGTGACCCCAATGAAATTTTGGCACTTTATGATTACCGTAAAGAACGATTTCGATATCAATTTCACCCGTTTATCTGGCAAATCGGCGGTGAATTTGATTGGCCGAGTGACCGTGAACTGCGGGTTTATCATTATCCGCGTGGCTTTGATGATCGTTTTAAGCATCCGGCAAACTTACCGTATAGCTCATTTTTGTAGGTGATACCAATGATACATGTCATTGCAACTGATCTTGACCATACGCTCCTGCGTGAAAATCACGCCTTGTCGAAAGAAACAGCAAAGGTTTTATCACATTTGCACGATCAGGGATTGAAGGTTATCTTGGCTTCTGGACGACCGGTTCCAGGCCTAACCGATCTGAATGCTCAATTGGGTCTAATGCAGCCAGAAGATTATTCAATTTATTTAAATGGTGCATTGGTTCTGAATAACAGAACTGGTTATGAGATTTATAGCCGAACATTGACAGCAGAAACCTTAGAGGCAGTTGGTCAGTTTGCACAGCAAGAAGCTATTCCAGTAGAGTATATTAGTGCTGACACGGTATACTCAACAACTGATTTTGGTAGATCTAGCTACAGTACGTTTGCTCCAAAAGGGATGAAGTTTTCTTATGTCAAGCAAGCGGAGTTTTTTCCTCGGAAGCCAATCTATAAGATAGGGTTCGCCAATGAACCATTAAGGATTGATGCCCTTCAAGCCACAATTAAGATGTTGAACGTATCAGTTACTCGATCACGAAGAGAATTTTTAGAATTAATGCCACTAGGGGTCAATAAAGCAGTGGGTCTCGAAAAGGTTGTTCACCAGTTAGGGTACAATGCCCAACAGGTAATGGCATTTGGTGACGAGGAGAACGATCTGGAGATGTTGCGGTATGCAGGGGTTAGCATCGCTGTGGCCAATGCGCAGACAAAGGTAAAAGCTGTTGCAAGGTATATCACAGATACGAATGAGGTTGATGGAGTTGCACAATTTCTGAAAAGCTGGTTTTCAACTTCATCTTAAGTTTACGTGCTTGACGTTGGTTCGTTTTCAAATGCATTGATTCTTATAACAAACAGAGCCTTTAGTGAGTTTCCATGGCGCCTCTGAGATATGTTCTCAAGAGGCGTTTTTAAAGCTTAGATGATCACATGAAACGATTCCCACAATACAGTGTTGGAAAACGATTGACAAAGCTAAGAAACAGATGTTGGAACTGTACTAATGTTAACGATATTGGTCTATGTCATCGCTTTGATAATTGAAAACAGAATAATGAAAAGTACGTTTTAACGGTATTGTTTTTGAATTAAATGAAAAATTTTATGAAACACTTTTGTTTGAATTTAGCTAATAGCTGTATTATGAGCATTGATGCAAAACAAATCTGAAATATATTTCATTATTTGGAACATTTCGAAAAATCCGAAACTTGTTCCCTTTTAAATGAAAACGCTTGCATAAAGACTTGAGCGGCATAATACTCAATGTGTACCCGGGGAAGAGAAGAATCCAGATTGAATAACCAGTTTGGTATAGGAGGATACACATCATGGATGATCGTAAATTTTCAGTATTAATTGCAGGTGGCGGCAGTACTTATACACCAGGAATTGTCTTAACGTTGTTAGATCACATCGAGAAGTTTCCACTTCGGAAGCTTAAGTTCTATGACATTGATGGGCATCGCCAACAACGCGTTGCGGATGCCTGCAAGATCTTGGTGAAAGAGCGCGCACCAGAAGTCGAATTTTTAGCGACTACGGATCCTAAAGAAGCTTTCACCGATGTTGATTTTGTGATGGCCCAGATTCGCGTTGGTAAATATGCGATGCGCTCACTTGATGAGAAGATTCCGTTAAAGCATGGTGTGGTCGGTCAAGAAACAACTGGTCCTGGCGGCATTGCGTATGGACTACGTTCGATTCCTGGGGTTATCGGACTGGTTGATTACATGGAAAAATATTCACCTAATGCTTGGATGCTTAATTATTCGAATCCAGCTGCAATCGTAGCTGAGGCAACTCGTCGGTTACGTCCTAATTCACGAATTATTAACATCTGTGATATGCCAATTGGTATTATGGATCGAATGGCGCAAATTGTTGGTCTTAAGGATCGTAACGATCTTGTATTCCGGTATTACGGGTTAAACCACTTTGGCTGGTGGACAGATGTTCGGGATAAGACTGGGAAAGATTTGATGCCAAAGCTTAAAGAATATGTTGCAAAAAAGGGTTATTGGTTGGGTGACGAGGACAAAGACACCGAGGCAAGTTGGGTATCTACTTTCAAAAAAGCAGCAGATGTGTATGCATTAGATCCAACAACACTACCGAATACGTATCTTAAATATTATCTATATCCGCAATACGTGGTTGAACATTCAAACCCCGACTACACGCGAACGGATGAAGTAGAAGCCTATCGTGAGAAAAATGTCTTTTCTGAGTGTGATCGAATTATTGGTGCAGGAACTGCTGCAGATACACATTTCAAATCCGACGATCATGCGACTTATATTGTTGATCTGTGTACAGCAATTGCCTACGATACCAAACAGCGAATGTTAGCTATTGTTCCTAATGACGGTGCCATTGAGAATATTGATCCTGAAGCGATGGTTGAGGTGCCTTGCTTGTTTGGGGCTAATGGCCCGGAACGTTTAGCAATGGGTAAGGCAGCTACTTTCCAAAAAGGCCTTATCACCGAACAAAACTGCGTTGAAAAACTCGTTGTTGATGCTTTTGAAGAGCAATCGTATACGAAGCTTTGGGAAGCAATGAGCCTTTGCAAGATTGTACCCGATGCAAGTGTTGCTAAGACGATCTTGGATGAAATGGTTATTGCAAACAAAGACTATTGGCCAGTATTGAAATAAGTTGACTGTGTCAAAATCCAAATAACGTAGAGAGGACGAGAATTAAGCGAATCTGTTAATTGCTCGCCCTTTTCTTTCGAAGAGAAAAGTAAGGGCTTACATTATAGAAAGCGAGATGAGCTTCAATGATGCAGAAACTTCAGCGATTCGGTGCCGCAATGTTCACACCGGTATTGCTTTTCACGTTCGCCGGGATCATGACTGCAATTTGTATTTTGATGACAAATGAGCAGATTTTTGGAAGTATGGCTGCCCCTGGAACGAATTGGTATGGTGTGTGGCAAACGCTGCAAGCCGGAGCCTTCACAGTCTTTAATATCATCCCATTATTGTTTGTTGTTGGTTTGCCCATTGGTTTGGCAAAGCAGTCTCCGGGACGAGCGGCAATGGAAGCGGTCGTTATCTATGCTTCTTGGAACTACATGATCAAGGCTATTTTAACGAATTGGGGACCGGCGTTTGGATTCAAGAACTTTGCCAAAATGACAATCGTGGCCAATTCCACCAACCAAGGGCTTACGAACATTATCGGTATCAAAACACTTGATACGAGCATTGTCGGAGCATTAGTAGTGGCCGGTATTGTTGTCTGGCTGCACAACCGTTATTTTGACACAAAGTTACCAGATTGGCTGGGTACTTTTCAAGGATCCTCTTACATTGTCATTTTAGGACTCTTTATTATGATTCCGTTGGCTGTTGCTACTTGCTTCTTATGGCCCAAAGTTCAAATGGGTATCTCTGCGCTGCAAGGATTTATGAAAGCGTCGGGGGTGTTCGGTATCTGGGTCTATGCCTTCTTGGAACGAGTATTGATTCCGACTGGACTACATCATTTCATTTATATTCCATTTGAATATGGACCGGCAGCTGTGTCTGGCGGATTAAAAGCTTGGTGGTTTGCTAATCTGAATACTTTGGGTCAGTCAACTCGTCCAATCAAAGAGTTAGCGCCGTTAATGGGATTTGAAGGTTATGGATTTGAAAAAGTCTTCGGCATGCTTGGCATCGGATTAGGTTTGTATGCAACAGCGAAACCTTCAAAAAAGAAAGAGACAGCAGCACTATTAATACCGGCCGTCTTAACCGGGATGTTTGCAGGTATTACAGAACCTGTTGAATTCACCTTTCTCTTTGCGGCACCGCTATTATGGTTTGTGCATGCTTTTCTGGCGGCAACGATGGACGCCATAATGTTTGCAGTCGGCGTTGTTGGTGAGTTTAGCGGAGGCTTGATCGGCTGGGTTTCGGAGAACTGGATACCGCTTTGGAACCATCAATGGAAAACGTATCTCTTACAAATTGCAATCGGATTGGTATTCGTTGCCATCTATTATGTTGCCTTCAAGTACTTAATCCTGAAGTTTAATTTTGTGACGCCTGGTCGTGAACCGGAAGATCAAAACGCGAAGCTTATGACCAAGAAAGAATACAAAGAGGCCAAAGAGGCAGAAAAATCTGCTCATTCAGTGGCTTCTGACCCGTATACACAAAGGGCAATTGCTTACCTGAGCGCACTCGGCGGACCGGATAATATCAAGGAAATGACTAGTTGTGCAACGAGACTTCGAGTGACGGTTAATGATGAAACCAAGGTGGCACCAGATGCTGAATTTAAAGCTAATAAGGCCGTGAATGTGGTTCATCATGGAAAGGCTTTACAAGTCATCGTTGGCCTAGACGTGCCGCAAGTTCTCGAAAAGATTCAAGGTCTTCTGGCAGATCAGGGTACTGTTCAAACTACTGCGCCCTCAGCCATGATTGATGATACGCCAGAATCTCAGACTGCCGCGCTTCTTAGCGATTCACTAGGAACGCAGGCAAATGTGCAAAGCGTTAAGGATCAAGGTAGTACCTTAATTGTTCAAGTAAACGACCCTGATTTAGTTGACAACGTTGACGTTTTTAAGTCTCTGGGAATTGGCGTCAAAGACGTCCAAGTTGCTGATAAAACTGTTACCATTACATTTTCAGAGATGGCAGATATTGCAAGGCAAATCATGGAGTAAGCGGTTACATGGTATAATCGGGTAAACCAGTTCATGAGAGAGGGCATTATTGTGCAACTAGAATCCCTGATTAATCAAAAATATACCAGTTTGAATCAAAGTGATAAGGAAATCCTTGGCTTTATTGTGAAGAACCGTGAGTTTGTCCGCAACTCAAGTTTGAGCGAAGTAGCAGCAAAGTCCCTATTTTCTAAATCAGCGATTTTCCGTTGTTGCCAAAAAATCGGGCTCACCGGCTTTAGCCAACTTCGCTATGTGCTGGCTGAGGAGCAGGAAAGTGAACAGGATTCACTGGGGAAAGTTGATTATTTGGCACAGACGGTCAAATCTATGTTATGGACGGTCAACCAATTTAAGAGTACGAATGTTAGCGGTATTTATGCCACGCTTGAAAGTGCTGGTACGATCTATATTTATTCGACTGGGTGGCAGCAACAGATCATGGCCCAACAATTGCAACGTGATTTATACCTCATTGGAAAATTTGCTTTTCTGTTTCCAACCGGACACGATGAGATGCAACTATCAAGCACCAAGATCAAGCCAGGGGATGTAGTGATTGTGATTTCATACAAAGGCATGAATGCCACGATTGTTCAACTGGTAAATAATTTAAAATTAAATGGCGTTCAGATCGTGTCTTTTACGTCATTTCGGCAAAATCGACTTGCTCAAGCGGCAAACTACAACCTGTATTATGACGTGATTAACAAAACGATTGGAACTGACAAAAAAGTCGAACGATTTTTTGCAAACTTAACACTTCTTATTGATATTTTTAGCATGGGATTTGCCAATTATTTGGCGGAACAGGAAGAGAGGACACGTGAGCATGGTGAATACAATCAGAGGGAAAGTAAGTAACTACTTTCAATCGTTGGCGCAAATATTGCACCTTAATCTCAAAAGGACTTTCTATACTATTATTCTGATTCTCGCGCTAGTGCCTCTTGCCTATGCACTCTTTTTGATGTTGAATGCTACCAAAGAAGGTCTGAGCTTGACCGATATAATGAGACAGCGGCCCACGATTGCAATTCTGTCCATTGTTGCAGGTCTTGACATCATGTGTGGTTATTCGTTGTGGATGATACGTGAGCAGGTTCTAGCAGATCGGAGACTTTATCGGATTATCCTGATTGGTATCTTGATCACGCAACTGTTAGTGAGCAATTTGCTAGTTGCCGGTGCTGCTATAGCAGGTCTTATGTTTAGTGGTCAGGTTCAGAATAACAACGCGGACATGCATAAAGGCAAGGTGATTGTTCCAATATGTCTGCTGACAATTGGCTATGTTTTCTGTATGGCTATGATGGTGGCCGTTATGACGCGATAGCACTGAATATGACAAATGCAGGAAAAGGCGGAAAAGGTGATGACAGTGCAGGCGAATTATAAAGACATTGCGGACAACTATATTCGGGCTTTGGGTGGGGCAGATAATATTGATTCTTTGGTTAATTGCGCTACCCGGATTCGGGTTATTGTTAAGAACCCGGAAGAGATTGCCTCAAATCGCGCTTTTACACAAATAGGGGCCATAAATTTTAATCTTCATGGGCACTTTGCTCAGATTATCATTGGAATGGATGTCGTTCAGGTTTTAGAAGCGATGCGCAAACGACTGAGTCTGACCGATGAGGGCACTTTGGATGAGTATGGTTTGACGCCAAATGGTGAGCGTGCCCGAATCCTTTACGAGTGTCTGGGACTTCCTGATAATATCTTAAACATCACAGTCATTGGCTCAGCTATCGCGGTTCAAGTTGTTGATCCGGATTGGGTTGACCCTTATGATGTCATGTTGCAATTGAATATTGGTATTAAGAGTCTAACCAAGCACGGTCATCAAGTTCGTATCGAGATGGACCAGGCAATGGCAACTGCACGAGAGCTCAATCGCTTGCATCTGCGGAATAGGAGATAAATTCAGCGACCGTTCCAACAAGCACACAGAAGTTTTTATGGAAAGTTCAAAAGAAGAGAGGCATTTTAGGGAGAGGCGGGATTGAAGATGTTTGGCTTGTTTAGAAATAAGAAAAAGGCCGGTGAAGAAGTTGTTGCTCCTGCAACCGGGATGCTTATGCCACTTGATGATGTCACTGATGATGTTTTCTCACAGAAGATGATGGGTGATGGCTTTGCAATTGATCCGGAAGAAAATGAGGTTGTAGCGCCCGTGTCCGGCACCATTTCAACTGTCTTCCCAACCAAACATGCGATTGGCATTACGACACCTGGAGGATTAGATGTTCTTGTTCACATGGGACTCGACACGGTTGAGTTAGAAGGAAAACCATTTGTTGTCAGCGTTGATCTGAATGATACTGTTACGGCAGGGGAAGCATTAGCAACGATTGATCGGGACGAGATTAAGGCCAAGGGTTACGATGATACGATCGTGGTTATTTACACGAACATGGACAAACTAAAGAACTTTCCAACTGTTGTGCAGAGCCATGTCGTTCAAGGACATCAAGTTGGAGAATTAGTTTACAGTTAAGTTCTATCAATCAACATTTTTGGTGGAGACTTAAGCAAGGCAACTAACCATTAAACTTCTTGGTAATTTGGAGGATGAGGCATGACGGGGATTATTTTCGATTTTAATAGCACACTTTTCGCTGATGCGGATAAACAGGAGATCTCTTGGCGTCAGTTTGCACGCGACTATGTGAATAAGAAACTTTCTGATCAAGAGTTTGATGATCATGTTCATGGTCAGAACGCCGAATTGACGCTAAATTATTTGTTTGATCGTCAGCTTACGAGAGAAGAAGTTGACGATTATAGCGAGCGTAAGGAAAAGATCTATCGGAATTTATGTCAAGCAGATACCGAACACTTTCATCTGTTGCCAGGGGCACCGGAATTTCTCGATGAGTTGCGCGAGGCAGATATTCCGATGACGATTGCGACGGCTTCGGACAAGAAAAATGTTGACTTCTTTTTTGAGGCGTTCGGTTTGTCTAGATGGTTTGATATGAAGCAAGTTGTATACGATGATGGCACAATGAAGAGCAAGCCCGATCCGGATCCATTTCTCAGAGCGGCAGCAAAATTGAAGGTGGCACCAGAACAAACCATCATTTTCGAAGATTCGCCGTCAGGATTTAGTGCAGCCCAAGCAACTGGCGCTAAATACATTGTTGGTGTTGTGACCAATCACAATCGTGCAGTGTTGGAAAAAGATGCACGTTTAACGTTGGTGATTGAAGATTATTTTACAATGTCGGTAATGCAGATAAATCAGCTTTTGGATTAGAGCGTTTGTCCAGGTTTGTAAGCAATAGCTGCAATTGGGATGTCATCTACACATTTGAAAGATGTCACTTATGAGAACAGATCTTCCAGGTAAAAGTTCTTGCCGTGGAGGATCTGTTTTGTGTATTTGCACAGAAGACAGTTCTAAAGTAAGGGATAGAATCTCTGTTGTCAGCGAGTGGTATGCCGGTGAAAATAAACAAGCTCTTTACCCACAACGACCATCTTTAAAAACAATTTGAACAGATGCGGCCAGCTATCATTGATTGGATTGGTCTTAGCGTTTATATTACAGGGTCATCGGCTAATACTAGGATTACTTTTATCTTAAAGATTTAATGAATACTATTAGAAAGTAATCAAAGGCAACTTGTATTCAAACGGCGATTTCAATAAGTGAATCGCCGTTTTTGATTGTATCTGGGCAGAGTATTGATTGATTCGAAAAAATGGTTCGGCATTGATTCATGAAGTCTAACGTAGATTGATACACTTCTTTTTGCTTGCGCATATATTTAAGACAATCATTTAGTTTAAATCAGCAACGTTAATGTCCTTTTCAAAGGACAAATATTTGTAAGCGTTTACTAACACAGCTGAGATAATGACGATGGAAGGAGATGAGACCGGATGGGCACCGATCTTGCGCAATCAGTGATGCATCTACTTCAAGACCAACAAGGTTTCATAACTTCTAATGAGCTGGCTGAGCAGCTTAGCGTTTCGTACAAGACGATTCAGAGGGTCGTCAGTCGAATTAACACTGCATATGGTACCGACATCATCACCTCTGAGAAAGGTCGCGGATATAAGTTAGATTATGAGCGCTTTCTTCTAAGCAGGTTGAGTGGCAAATTGCCAGGTGATGACTCTCAGCCTGTTGAAAGGCAGAAGAAAATGTTGAAGAAGCTGTTACTTGCAGCTCCGTCAAAACTTAAGGTGGCACAATTAGCAGAAGATTTTTATGTTAGTGAATCTGTTATTCAAAGTGACGTCAGCTCTTTAGAACCGTGGTTAAGAAGGTATGATCTGAGCATCAAACGAATAAACCGAACCATGGGTATTGAAGGTGAGGAGAAAGATATTCGTGATGCGTTGATGGAGGCAATTTTGGGTTTGAGCAAGGATACAACGATGAACTTTGAAACTATGACGCGAGGGTTAGCTGAACATGATACAAGGTTTGCACTTCAGCAAGTTGATGTCGTTTCCCAGTTTTTAAAAGCTGATCTGCCATACCCTTATGACGTAAATCTTTTTTCCCATATCTATGTTTTAGTCAATAGAATTAGAAAGTTTGTTAAGTTACCAATAGAGGAACACGACATTACAAGGCTTAAGGAAAGGGTGCACAACTATCCTGATCTGTATAGTGTTAGTGAAATGGTGAAGCATAATCTGGAAAATTATCTGGGCGAATCAATCTCTGAAAATGAAGTTTACTATCTTTTTCAGTACCTGATTTCAGCTAGATTTACCGGAACTGATTTCACAACCAAAGCGGGGACCTCTGCCTATTCGTTTTCAGAAGCACTTATTGCTGAGGTCTCTAAGAAAATCATGTTGCCTGACAATGTTCAAGCGATGATTAACGAGCTTGTTCCACATGTAGCGCCAATGTTGAACCGCTTAGAGAATAATATTCGTTTACCAAATGCTTTATTAAAGGAAATTCAAGATGAATATCCGCAAGTCTACCATTCCGTTCTAATAGCTACAGCAAAGCTAGCCAAGCGATACGTATTGCCAAGGATTTCAGACGATGAAGTGGGATTCTTATCCTTATACATCGCGAAGTACATGGAGAGTTCTGCAAAACCTAAAAAGGCAATTGTTATTTGTACCACTGGTTTAGGCTCTTCAGAATTGATTAGTGCAAAAATTCGCAAAGATCTTCCTGAACTGGAAATCTTAGATGTTACGTCCAACTTAAATTTAGAAAAGGCTCTCGCGCGGCATCCTGACGTTGATATTCTTATCAGCACAATCAACTTGCCAAAGCAAAAGCATATTCCCCAAGTCCTCGTAAGCGCAATGTTCACTGTGAAAGATAAAGTCAAAGTAGAGGAAGCATTACGGGGGAGAAAAGATGATTAAGTCAGTTGCGCTTCAGTTCGTGCCAGTTATAATATCGCCGCCTGTCGCTTCACTAACCAAGCTGACAGCTCTTGACGCGATTTCACACACATTAGCAAGCGCCTCAGGTAAGAGTATTCGTCAAATTAACACAGCTTTTTTAAAGCGAGAACGCCTTGGTAATACAGCACTAGAAGCAGGTGTGGTGATTCCACATGCCGTTTTGGAAGATCGTCAGCCCCCTATACTTGGAATCTTGTGTTGGCCCCAAGGCGTTAAAGACTGGCGGGACCTAGAAGATCAAAAAGTAAGACTAATAATGGCAATTCTAATTGGACAAACAGACTTGACAGCCGAGGAAGCAGCTGCCGTTAAAAAGCTATACCAGACGTTGGCTTTACCAGAATTTTTAGCCTTATTGTCACAAGCGTCACAACCACAGATAGTTATTGAAAGAATTCGAACAAAATTGGAGGAATAAGAACATGTTAGTATCTGGAGATCGTTTATTACAAGTAGCTAAGGAACACCATTTTGCCATTCCTGCTTTCAACGCAGGCTCAGGACAACTCTTCACTGCCACGTTGGAAAAGGCGGAAGAACTGCAGGCACCATTTATTATGGCGATTCATCCCACAGAATTAGAATTTCTCCGCGACAGTTTTGTGGCACAAGTTATTGATGCGGCAAATCATACTGATTTGCCAATCGCGTTGCACTTAGATCATGGTGCCTCATATGAACAGGTTATCCATGCTATTCATCTTGGCTTTACTAGCGTCATGATTGATGCATCATTGACGGATTATGAGCATAACGTTGCTTTAACTAAGAAGGTCGTTGAAGCAGCACATGCTACTGGAGTGTCTGTTGAAGCAGAACTGGGGACGATTGCGGATACAGGGAAAGATGTTGAAGGCCATTTAACGGATAATGTTCAATACACTGATCCGGAGACTGCTAAGGAATTTGTTGAAGCTACAGGTATTGATTCATTGGCAATTGCGATTGGAACAGCGCATGGACTCTATCCCAAGGACGTTAAACCCAAATTAAAACCGGAAATTGCCAAAGCTGTGTCCGAAGTGGTTGATATTCCTTTAGTTCTACACGGAGCCTCAGATAATCCTGATGAGAAGATTGCTCAAGCGATCGAGTATGGCATCAATAAGATTAACATTTCCAGCGATATTAAGATTGCGTTTGCTAAAGATTTGCGAACGGTTCTGGATGAGAATGATCCTGATGAAATTCGGGAACCAAAAATTCTCTTCCCATCACCGATGATTGCAACCCAGAAGGTCGTGGCACAAAAGATTAAGTTATTTGGAGATGTTGACCGCACCAAGCTTTATTATGCACACGAACCTGTTAAAGAAATTCCTTATGATATTAAAAATTTCCAAGTTGAGCATTTTAGCGCGTAACCATGTTTAAAGGAAAGGGGGGCTAAACTTATGGAACAACTTGAAGAAGTTCTCGATCCAAGACTAATTAAACTAGACTTGCAGGCAAACTCTAAACGGGATGCCATTATCCAGTTGTCAGAGTTGTTGAAAGCTGCAGATTATATTAATGATGTCCCCGCCTTTGTCAAAGATATTTATTTACGAGAAAAAGAAGGCATAACAGGGATTGGCGATGGCATCGCGATTCCACATGGTAAGAGTAATTATGTCACTAAAGTCGGTGTTGCAATTGGCATCTTAAATACGCCAGTCACTTGGGAAACACTAGATGGCAAGGATGTGAACATCGTTATTCTCTTTGCGGTAAGCAATAACACTGAGTCAGCCCGCAATCAATTAAAGCTGCTTTCACTGTTTGCTGCACAACTTGGACATGATGCTGTTGTTCAACATTTAAAACACGCTACGACACCTGAAGATGTTATTGCGGCTTTTACACAGAAAGAAGGTTCTGAGCGATGAAGATTGTTGGTATTTCAGCCTGTGCAGCTGGCATTGCACACACTTATATTGCTAAAGAAAAGATTCTCCAAGCGGCAAAAGATGTCGGTGATACAGCTTATATCGAAACACAAGGAACGATTGGGACTGAAGATTCTCTTACACCAGAGCAAATTAGCCAGGCAGATATTGTTTTGTTAGCAATTGACGTTAAAGTTTCGGGTCGCGAACGATTTGCCGGTAAGAAGGTTGTTGAAGTGCCAACGGATGTCGCAATTAAAAGCCCCAAAAAGCTCATTGCTAAACTTCATGAGCTGACTGGGAAGTCCAGTTAAACGAGGTGCGTAAAAATGAAAAAGATTCAGATTAAGCAACCCGCGTTAACAGCTATCTCATATTTAATTCCGGTTGTGGTAGCAGGTGGGTTCTTACTTGCAATTGGTAACATTATGGGTGGGAAAAATCTAGAAACGGTCAAAGGACTTGCAAATGTTTGGGATGCATTTTCAACCATGGGCGGCCTGATATTGGGCATGTTACCTGTTGTTGTTTCGACAGGCGTGGCGTTTGCGATTGCAGACAAGCCGGGAATCGCCCCTGGATTTTTAGTAGGGCTTATCTCAAGAATTATTGGAGCTGGATTCTTAGGTGGTTTGATTGGTGGCTATATTGCAGGGTGGGCAGCGTTACTCATTATTGCGTACGTGAAAGTTCCAAAATGGGCTGCTGGTCTCATGCCAACGCTAATTGTTCCGTTTCTTGCTTCGCTTATTGCGGGATTCTTCATGTTCTACGTTCTTGGAGGCCCAATTGCTGCTGGTACGGTTTGGCTGACAGGGTATATGAAGGCTCTGGATACCAGCCAGAAGTTTCTATATGGCATGATTATAGGCGTCTTGGCATCAATTGATTATGGTGGCGCCATAAATAAAACAGTCTTCGCATTTGTTCTCGCTTTGCAAGCAGAGGGAATTAATCAGCCTATTACCGTTTTGATATTAGCTTCCATGGTTACGCCATTGGGATATACGTTAGCGTATTTCTTGGGGAAAATAGTGCATAAGAATATCTACACACCACTAGAGGTTGAGACGCTAAAAACGGCTTTTCCAATGGGCTTGATGGAGATTACTGAAGGAAGCTTGCCAATTGTGCTAAACGATCTTTGGCGAAGTGTCGTTGCAACAGGTGTTGGTGGTGCCGTTGGTGGCGGCTTCTCAATGTTGTGGGGTGCCGATTCCAAAATCCCGGCCAGTGGACTTTTTGCAGTCCCAACCATGTCGCGACCTTGGGCATTTCTGATTGCATTGACAATTGGCAGTGTCGTTACAGCGATTGTTTATCTAGTGTTGAAGAAACCGGTATCAGCTGAGGATCTACAAGCTGAAAAAGAGGAAGAAGACTTGAATCTGAAGGATCTTAAGATTTCAGACTAAGAATGGCTGAGGAGCCTTTTGCTATGAAAAGTGATGAATTTGTAGGCAATTCACTTCAAACATCCGGAGCGCAATTAATTCAATTTTTAGAAGGCAAAGCGTCGGGTATGAAGGCTATCCGAATGTATAACGAAGCGGGTCTGCGTTTGTTGGTTACACCGGATCGGGGGATGGATATCCCTGAATTAAAAGTACACGGCGTCAATATCGCTTTCATGTCGGCTACGGGTTTAGTGAATAGCACGTATTTTGTGGAGAATGGTGCAAATGGCTTCATGCGAAACTTCAATGTCGGCTTTTTGACAACCGGAGGCTTGAGCTATATGGGGGCATCAACGCAGCCGGCAGTGGGATTACACGGAACGATTAGCAATACACCAGCCGAAAATTTTAGTCATCATGATGAAGGGGCGGACATTGTTGTTGATGGAGATGTCCGTGAGGCTGCTATGTTTGGTGTCAATTTACTGATGAAGCGACGTATCACGATTCCCAAAAAGCGCACAAGTCTGCATTTACGTGACGTTATTATTAATGAAGGGAATCGTCCGTCACCGCTCATGATGTTATATCACATGAACTTTGGCTATCCCTTCTTTAGTCCTGAAAGTCAGCTGATGCTTGATCCACTTATGACAACAGATCGCAATGGGCAAAAAGCAACGGACTGGGCAATCTTTTCACGGCCACAACCTCAAGTTGAGGAGCAAGTTTATTTTCACACTTTTGACGAGCATCCAGATCAGGCCGTTCACTATAAGTTGCTAAGTCCAGCCACTGGTTTGCAAGCAGCTATTTCTTTTGAATCGCCGTTCTTATCAGTACTGAATGAATGGAAGTTAATGCAGACTAAGAATTATGTGCTGGGGTTAGAACCGGCTACTAACAATGTGAATGGTATTGATGCAGCGCGGGATTCTGGTTCTTTGAAGATGCTTGAACCAGGTGCCAAGGCATCATTTGATCTGAATATTGAATTTTCAAAAATGGAGGTCTAAGAACGGATGAAGCGATCGAACATCAATCGAATTCTAAAGGATAGTGAAGCCTTTTTAGAAAAGCATCAAGTGTTTCTCCCACCGTTTGGCAAATGGGAACCAAATGATTGGAAAAACTTGGATGCATCTTATCAAGAGATCAAGGATAATATGCTTGGTTGGGATGTGACGGATTTCGGATCTGGTGATTTCGATAAATATGGGTTAGTGGCGTTTACTTTTAGGAACGGTAACTATACTGCCCCCAAAAAGTATCCTAAGCCATACTGTGAGAAAGTCTTATTATTGAATGAAGGACAGGAGCTTCCTTATCATTTTCATCGATTGAAGGAAGAAGATACCATTAATCGAGGCGGCGGGAACCTACAAATTACGGTTTGGCAATCAACCGCAGAAGAAATGTTAGATAAAGAAACTCCTGTTCAACTTGTAAAAGACGGGCATAAACTGACTTTAGATCCAGGAACAGTGGTCACGCTGCATCCAGGTGAAAGTCTTACCACAACGACAGGTATCTATCACAAATGGCAAGTAGAGCCTGGAACGGGAGAGGTTCTTGTCTGGGAAGTTTCTTCCACAAATGACGATAATATTGATAATCGATTCTTGCGGGATATTCCACGAGTCCCAGATATCGAAGAAGATGAAGAACCGTACCGTCTGTTGTTTGGCGATTATTCAAAGCTATAAATTAACGTGGCCTGAAGATGGAAAGTCTTCAGGTCTTTTCGAATCAATCTAGCATAATCCTAGCAAGACAGCTGACACGAGGAGAGAAATCATGGAATATGATGTTGTATTGGGAATAGACCTAGGGACAAGTTCTGTTAAGATCTTGGCATTACAACAAGACGGTAATTACTATACCTATTCGGAGCCACTGACATTGCTTCATCCCAAAGGTGGCTATAATGAACAGGATCCAGAAGAATGGGTTTTACAGACTTTCAAAGCTATTCGTACTATGATCCAAAAATTTCAAATTTCGCCCGCAACTATTCGTGCCATCAGTTTTTCCGGTCAAATGCATGGATTGGTCGCGTTAGGAGAAAATGGGCAGGTCTTGCGTAATGCCATCTTATGGAATGATACTCGCTCGGCTGAAGAAGTGACTGAGATTCAAAGCGAGTTGGGGGAGGACTATGTAGACACAACCGGCAATCGTCCAGTAGAGGGATATGTTCTTCCTAAATTGTTATGGATAAAACAACATGAATCAAATTTATGGCAACAGATACGAACAATCATTTTACCCAAGGACTTTCTTCGGTTGAAGATGACAGGGAAACTTGGATCTGATTATTCGGACGCAACCGGAACCGGTTATTTCGATATCAGAAACGGCCATTGGAGCGAATCAATCCTTAAGCACTTTGACATACCAGTTGAGTGGATGCCACCACTGATGGAAGCAGGTACTGTTGTGGGTAATTTATCTGCTGAAGCTGCAGCAGCCACAGGGTTGTCGACTGATACGCTCATAACTGCTGGTGGTGCTGATAACGCAATGGGAGCGATTGGTGCGGGGGTTGTATGGCCCAACCAGATTATGTCTAGTATTGGCACTTCAGGAGTTATCCTACACCCAGAAGATCAGTTGTCTTTGAATTACAGCGGCCAACTCCAATTAGAGCGACATGCGATCACGGGCGCTTACTATTCGATGGGAGTGACTTTAGCTGCTGGAAATTCATTGAGCTGGTTTCGAGACACTTTTGCTAAAAAAAGTTCTTTTGAAGATCTCATTAAAGCGGCTCAACACTCACCGATCGGAGCCAATGGGTTGCTGTTTGCACCGTATCTTTCCGGTGAACGTACGCCATACTTTGATCCTCAAGTTCGTGGCGGCTTCACGGGCATTGCCAATACGAGTACTTTCGATGATTTTGCTAGAGCAGTGTTAGAAGGCATTATCTTTTCGCTTAAGGACGTTGTTCGTCTATATCGTGAGTTTTCGATTTTCCCAAAAGAAGTGATTGCAATTGGTGGCGGTGCCAAGAACGCTTTTTGGGCGCAAATGCAGGCGGATATCTTTAGCTTGCCACTTAAGGTACCAATGGTTGATGAGGGTCCAGGATTTGGGGCGGCACTTATTTCTGCAGTGGCCGCTGGTTGGTTTACAGACATTAAAGAAGCGATGAATGTTTTAGTGAATTATCATAATATTTATGAACCAATAGAGATTAATCAATCTGGCTATGCAGAAGGCTATCGTGCTTATCGCCAGTTATATCAACGGCTTAAATAAACATTGTCTTGGCGCTTGAATTGAATTTCAGGCGTCTTTTTTAAATGTGATAGAGGTGTCAGTATCATGCAAATAATGGCATTAATTTTACATGTCACACCTCAGTGACAAAATCATAATTAAGTTTGAAAGCGGAATCATCTAATATAAAGACTGTAAAGAAGAAAGCGAGGACAGAGACCATGCCAATGTTCACAAAAGATAATATGATCATGGAACTTCACGGAGATAATCAGAAAGAAATATTGGAAGCACTAGCAGCAAAGGCTTATCAACTTGGCGCTGTTAAAGATGCAGAGACATTGGTTGCGGATTACCTGGCGCGGGAAGAAGAGTCAACAACGGGATTTGGGAACGGGGTTGCAATTCCGCATTCAAAGTCGGACAACAACCTGAAAGCAACCATTATTTTTGGTAGAAGTAAACAAGCGATTGAGTGGCAATCTTTAGATGGGCAACCTACAAATACCTTTATTAGTTTAATTGTGCCAGCGTCTGAAGCAGGTGTTCATTTGCAGTTGCTAGCAAAACTTAGTCGACAGTTGGTTCATCCTGATTTTGTTGATGTGTTGAAGAAAGGCAGTCAAGATGAAGTCTTTGACTTAATTCAGAAGGCAATTAATTAGAAGAGGGTCAAGTACTCATCACGAGTTATAACTGATTGTTTTCGTTGGTTTTGAATCGAGGAGGAAAAGATGATGGCAAAGCTGAAGATAGTAGGTGTAACGAATTGTCCTGCTGGCATTGCTCACACTTACATGGTCGCCGAAGCAATTGAGCAAAAGGCAAAAGCGCTTGGCTATGAAGTACATGTTGAAACTCAAGGCGCCAATGGGATTGAAAATAAGCTTACACCAGCAGAAATTGCGGCTGCTGATTACGTTATCCTGGCCTTGGGGAAAGGTATGAGTGATGAAGACAAAGCTCGTTTTAATGGGAAGCAGGTTATCGAACTTCCTGTTTCTGAAGCATTGAAAAAGATCAATGTCATTTTTGATAATCTACACGATGAAGCGCATTTGTACACGGCATCTAAGGTTCAATTGGGCGATCGTAAACAAACAACTGGTATCATGAGCCACTTAATGGCCGGTGTTTCGGCAGCGTTGCCGTTTGTTATTGGTGGTGGACTATTGATGGCACTTGGGAGCTTAATGGTCCAATTTGGTGCTCCTAATGTCGCACCTAAAGCCGGCCAAATGGCTTCCTTGGCTTGGGTTCTTAATACTGTTGGTGGTTTAGGCTTTACAATGATGATCCCAATTATGGGTGCTTATATTGCTTATTCAATTGGTGATAAACCTGCTTTAGCTCCTGCATTTCTGGTGACTTACCTTGCAAACACTCCAGATATCTTGGGAACTCAAGGCGGTGCCGGTTTCTTGGGTGCAATTGTTATTGGGCTGAGTGTTGGTTATTTTGTCAAAGCTTTCAGAAAAGTCAAATTAGGGAAGACATTCCAATCGACTTTGGGTTTTCTAATTATTCCGTTCGTGACGCTATTGCTCTTTGGCCTCGTGACCTATTATCTCTTGGGACCTGGTATGGCGTGGTTGATGGCTGCTTTGCTGAGCTTCCTGCGCAGTATTCCACCGGAAATGAAGATTGCTGGTGGGTTCTTAGTCGGCGCAATGTTGGCATTTGATATGGGTGGCCCGATTAACAAGACAGCTTGGTTCTTCGGGTTCTCCTTGTTGAGTTCTCATGTTTATACCTGGTATGGAATTGCGGGTGTTGTCACGGTGTTGCCTCCGATGGCTGCGGCGATTGCAACATGGTTACGGCCGGGTCTGTTCACCAAGCAAGAGCGTGAATCTAGCTGGCCTTCTATGCTTGTCGGAATGACCGTTGCAACGGAGCCTGCAATTCCATACGCTTTAGCAGCGCCAGTACCTATGATTACAGCAAATACACTTGCTGGCGGGATTGCCGGAGCTGTCTCAATGGGACTGGGCGTTGAAAGATTAGCACCGGGTCTGGGTGTTTTCGATCCGCTAATTGGATTATCACGACCTGCATGGGCTTATTACATTGCACTAGCGGTAGGCTTGATCTTGAACGTTCTGTTTGTGATTGTCTTCAAATCGGCATGGTTGAAACGGCAGGAACGTAAAAATGGGCTTGTGAGTTTGGATGATCAGCCACAAAGTACCGTTATTGCAGGCGACACAAATGTTTCAAAGCCAGCAGCAAAAGGTGTTCAGGCAACAAAGACATTGTCACCCGATGCTGCCAAGAAATAGTTAGCAGACAAGGGATGGTGCAGGGGCTTAGGCTTCTGTGCCTTTTTAGAAAGAAGCGATGAAATTGACAATTTATGACTTTGATCATGTTATCGATCGCCGGGGTACGTTTAGTACTCAATGGGATTATATTGCTGATAGGTTTGGCCGTAACGATATCCTGCCCTTTTCGATCTCCGATACAGATTTTCCAGTACCAGTTGAAGTGCAAGATGCGCTAAAAGAACGGTTAACACATCCAATTTATGGCTATACACGATGGAATCATGCTACTTACAAAGACAGTATTGTTCACTGGTTCGAGCGTGATGGTCATACAAAGATAAACCCGGATTGGATTGTTTATAGCCCTAGCGTTGTTTTTACGATTGCTACACTCATTCGAATGAAGAGCGATCCCGGGGACGGAGTGGCTGTGTTTACGCCTATGTATGATGCCTTCTATGGTACGATTAAACAGAACGATCGAGTGTTGATCCCGATTCGATTAGCAGCTGCAGATGAAGGCTATGTGATTGATTGGGATAGTTTGGCAACGGTACTTGCTGAAAAGCAGACAAAAATATTCTTACTAACAAATCCGCATAACCCGACAGGACATGTTTTTACAAAATCGGAATTAGCACGCCTTTATGACTTGTGTCAGGCAGCCCATGTTTTCTTGATCTCTGATGATATTCACCGCGATATTGTTTATCCGGGTCATTCGTACGAACCAATGACAAATGTCGGCACAAGTGATGTTGCACTCTGCTGCTCAGGGTCAAAGACATTTAACACACCAGGCCTGATTGGCTCATATGCCTTCTTACCAGATCATGATGTAAGGGCACAATTTTTGACGGAATTAAAGCAGAAAAATGCTCTGTCTTCTGTAAGCATCTTTGGCATGCTGGCGCAAATTGCGGCTTATAACGGTTCAGAGGATTACGTGGAACAACTGACTGCCTATACAAAAAATAATATGGAGTTGGTTGCTAGTTATTTAGAGGAAAATTTGCCGGAATTGCAGTTTTCGTTACCGGATGCCACGTACTTAGCCTGGATAAATGTGTCTAAACTGAGATTAACGTCAGAGGAACTTCAACATCGGTTAGTAAACGGCGGCCATGTTGGCATTATGGCGGGCAAAACTTATGGTGATACCAGATATCTAAGGATGAATATTGCCTGTCCAAAGAAGAAGTTAGTGATGGGGCTAGAACGTTTAAAGAAGGGAATTAGGGGATAATATGCTCTTACTCAGAGAAATCAAAATCTTACGCCGCCTGTCCCAACAAGATTTCTCTGGGGGCGAGCTGGCTAAACAACTAAAGGCATCTCGTCGAACCATTGTCCGTGATATTGCCGCAATTAATACTGAGTTGCAGTCTTCAGGCATTGGGATGATTACAACCCAAAACAAGTACCATCTCACCATCCTTAATCCTGGTCGATTAATGGCTTTGTTAGATACAAGTCGCGATGAAGCTAATGAAATTCTCTTACGGTTGTGTATCTCCGAAACGATTTCAATGGCCGACTTAATTGCTGAGACTTATTTATCACGGACCCAAATCATGGATTACATCTCCGAGTTAAATGCGGATTACGCGGATATTTTTCGCATAAGTAGTCGACCGGGGATGGGAATGACCATCAAGATGAAACGGTTAACGCGACTTGACATTGCTGCTGACTGTATCTTTGAATATCCACAATTGTTGGATAAAGTTGCACCGGGTACTGACCGCTTGCCGCAACTGACAGATTATTTAAGCGAGAATATTTGTCCTTACCAGACATGGGTAATCGACAGTCAGTGGCGTGCACAAGTGCTTGCAGCCTTCATTTGCTCACCGTCTTCGGGGACATTGACGGCAGCAAGACAGTCTAATCAAATCGATAATTTTGTAAAGACACGTGAAGCACTGTTAATGGGTTTAGGAAAGAGTCGGGACAAGATTGTTCAAATGTTTAGTGAGATTGCAGATAACTTCCAGTTAGAAGCGATTGGTCAATCAACTTTTGAGTCACTATTCACACATTTTGTTCGCGAGTGTGCTTTTCCTAGGCCACTGAGTGTTTTAAGTGATTATGATATTGCAAAGCTGTCTGCCCAGAATCCAGTAGCTTTTGATTATGCTCATGTTGTTGCACTCGATTTGTTTAAGATCAGTCATCAAGTTTGGCTGGATTCAGACTTTTTAGCCTTGTATATTGTCCAAGCAGTTAATCAAAGAGAGGCAAAACCTGTCAGGATCCTTTTTTTGGCACCACGAATGTCACTGGCTCAAATTAATGCAACAATTATCCAACAAAAGCTGCATAACATTTCTTTGCATACGGTGCGCAGCCTTAATGAAGCCGAAACAATTTTCGACCAGCGCCACTTTGACTTAGCTATTGCAAATGTGCGCCATGATGTTGTTGAGCATGCCTCAATTAGTTTTGTGTTAACTTTTTCGGCAGTTGTCACTGATCAAGATATAGCTGCGCTTGAGCAGTTGGTCAATGGCCAATATTATCGAGAGAACATTGCAGCCATGCTTGCTCCCAATCATTTTGTTGGCCAAATTACAGGGGATAAGTTTCTAACAGTTTTACAGAAAGGACTTCAGAACTTTGTCAGAAATGATCTTCTGGATGAAGCGGATGCTGTAAAGATTATTGAACGTGAACAAGCTGGCAATCAGCTGGTCTTAAATCATATCTCGATTCCACATATTGTTACGAATAGCGTGACTGATTATCGCTTGTTTGCCATTAAACCAAAAGAGATCATTACGATTGATGACCAACCAGTTTTCTTGTTGGTTATCGTGTTGGTTGGAACATCTCAGGCTGAAAAGAATACAATCTTCAGCTATTTATATCAAACATTGCGAAGATACGTACCGGCTGATATTGAAGATGTTCAGGATTATCAGCAGGTGATTAAATTGCTGAAAGGTAGCGTGTAAACTTTATAAAATAGGCTTTTACTCCGGGAGTTAGAAACAAACATCGGGGCATAAAAAGTGCATGTTGGTCTAGTTCTCCACCAACATGCACTTTTTATGTGTTGTCTTAACTGTGTCATTGCAAATTTATTTTTTATTCGAGACTTCCTTGTTTAAGCAACTTTTGACCTAATGCGCCGCCTGGGTGATATAAGGCAAAGTCTGAAGCAGTGAATCCTTTTAACCTTGAGATTGTGCAGGCAAGCGCATCACCGACCATTAGCGCAGCAGTTGAACTGCTTGTAGGTGCGAGTCCCAAGTCATCAGCCTCATGGGTAACTGGGATGGTTAAGACGCTTTCACAAGCCTGGGCTAAGTGGGAGTCATCCTGTCCTGTAAAGGCAACGGTCGCGGCTCCGATACGTTTGAGTGAGGGAAGCGGCGCAAGTGTTTCTTTGGTTTCGCCGCTATTCGAAATAAGGATCACTAAATCTTCCGAGGTAATCATACCCATGTCACCGTGCATTGCCTCTGTGGCATGAACAAAAATAGCGGGCGTTCCCAAACTTGCAAATGTGGCAGCAAGTTTAACGCCAATATGACCAGTCTTACCGACACCCATGAAAACTAATCGACCAGTTAAATGCATAATTTTATCGATCACTGAACAATACTGCACGTCATTAATTTGAGATTCGATCAGTTGCATTGCGGCAATTTCTCGCTGCATATAAGTATGCACCAAGTCTAGCTTATTTTCTTTCATTCTGATGGCCTCCTTGCGTCACCATCATTGTTGACTGGGTTATGCCTCAATAGCAATTGTTGTTGTTAGTTCTTTTTGTTGACCAACTCACATAAATGAAATGTCCTTACACGCTTTGATGTTCAGAAAAGTGATGTGGTGGTAGCGCTTTCTAAAAGTGATCAGAGACATTGTTGATATTGTGAGAAGTCAAACAAAAGGTGCAATCGAATTCAGTTGAAGCATGGGAAGTTAGCGCTTACATTTGATGTGTAGAAACGAAGAAGGTGAATTCAGAATGATTGAAGATATTATCACAACCCCGCTCATTCAGCTGAGAGTAAAAACGACTGACTGGCGTGATGCCATTAAAAAGTCCGGACGCGTTTTGGTTGAGAATGGTGATGTGACGCAAAATTATGTTGAGGAAATTATCCGTTCGGCAGAGAAGTTTGGCCCGTATTTCGTCATTGCGCCGCATGTTGCATTAGCACATGCACCTCGTCAAGCGGGCGCAAGAAAATTAGCTATGGGCATAACCACATTGGATCCGCCCATCGTTTTCCACAATCAGGCAAATGATCCTGTTCGGTATGTGTTTACATTAAGCGCAACGGATGCTGACACACATCTTAAGGCGATGCAAGAATTTGTCCAATTACTTTCAATGGACGACTTTTATACTGCTCTTAATCGAGCAGGATCTGGCCAGGAAATTATGGCGTATATTAAATCAGCTTTGGCAATGAATAAGGAGTGATCATGATGGTTAAAGTATTAGTTGCATGTCGTGCAGGGGTTGGATCTAGCTTAATGTTAAAGATCAAGTTAAATGAGGTTATCTCCGAGCATAAGTGGAACTTGGAAGTTATTCATTCGTCACTGGATGAATTAAGTAGCTTTGACGGACCAATTGTTGTGACACTAAGTGATGTCGCAGAGGAACTAAAAGAAGAAGGGATCCATAAAGAAATTGTCGGTATCAGGAATCTACTAGATAAAAATGAAATTTATACAAAGGTCTCAAAAGCATTACAAGATGTTGGCGTTAATTAGCGGCGTTAAGATGGGGGATCAATTATGAAGTTCTTAGTTAGTCTGCTTTCCACACCAGCAATACTTTTGGCTGTTGTTTCGATGATAGGTTTAATTTCACAGCGGAAAAATCCAACAGAGGTTTTCACTGGTACTGCTAAAACAGCAATTGGTTTTTTAATCTTTGGAATTGGTGCCACTACGATGACTGGCACACTGCAAAATTTCAATAAGCTTTTTACAGAAGGGTTTCATATCAATGGGGTTATTGCTTCACCTGAAGCTGCGACTGCCCTTGCCCAGGACAAGTTTGGTTTTGCTGTATCAATGACCTTGATTATTGGCTTCATAATGAACCTAGTGTTTGCCCGTATTACACCATTTAAAAACGTGTTTTTCACCGGTGGACATAGTCTCTTTTTTGCTTGTGTGCTTGCCTTGGTGATGAAGGCAAATGGGTTCAATAATACGTGGACAATTGTTGTTGGAGGGACGATATTAGGCTTTTGTTCTGCAGCTTTACCACAATTATGTCAGCCGTTTATGCGAAAAATTACCGGTGGAGACTTTCAAGCAATCGGACATTTTAACATGTTTGGTTATGCACTTTCCGGCTTGCTTGGCAACTTTTTTAAAAAACATGTTGATGATACAACAGAAAACATTAAGTTCCCTAAAGCGTTGTCTTTCTTCAAAGATTTTCTGATGGGCTTTGCTTTTGTAATGCTGATTTTATTCTATATTGCCGCGATTGCTGCTGGAAAACCAGCTGTCATGAAGATCTCTGGTGGCGTTGATTGGTTAGTCTTTCCGCTCGTTCAGGCACTGACATGTACTGCTGGGATCTCGGTTTTGATGACCGGTGTTCGGATGTTTCTAGCTGAAATCACTGCCGCATTCAACGCTTTTGCGGAGAAGTTTATTCCAGGATCGCGACCGGCACTTGATGTCCCGACGATTTTTCCCTTTGCACCAACTGCGGTTCTTGTAGGCTTCTTAAGCTCTTATGCAGCAGGACTGATTGGTGTTGGCATCATGATTGCCTTTCACTTCGATATGGTTATTATCCCGGCAGCACATATCTGTTTCTTCTCTGGCGGAACCGCTGCGATTTTTGGCAATTCTACAGGAGGATGGCGCGGCGCAGTTTTCGGCTCATTCATCGTTGGCCTGTTACTTGTTTTCTTACCGGTGTTACTATATCCTGCAATTTCAAGTATGGGTGTTTCAACGGCTATGTTCCCGAATGTTGATTATAACGTGGTAGGCTCCTTACTCAATAGCATTTTAGGCCTGTTTCATTAGTGCCAGTTGATTAGTGAATGAGAAGAGGGATAAACAAAATGACACCTTTATCAGGTATCTTAGTTGCAATGGTAACACCTTTAGACGATGATCAGGAAATCAGCTTTAAAAGAACAGATCTGTTGTTGGATCGTTTATTAACTGAAGAGATTGCGGGCATTTTCATTTTAGGAACAAATGGCGAGTCTTACGTCTTAGCGGAAGATGAAAAGTTGGCATTTGTAGAACATGTTATCGACTATGTCCATGGTCGAACCAAAGTACTGGTAGGAACAGGTTTGAACGGAACAGCGGAAACCATTCGCTTCAGTCAAAAGGTAGCGTCTTTAAAACCAGACGCAATTACCTTAGTTGCTCCTTCATTTGTTGCTCCCTCGCAACAGGAACTTGTTGATCATTTTGCTGCCATAATTCACGCGGTTGATATACCTGTTCTACTGTACAATATGCCAGCAAAAACGGGCATTAACATTGAGCCAGCTTCATTAAAACAGTTGTCAAAATATGAGAACTTAATCGGTATAAAAGATAGCTCGGGAAAGTGGGAGAATTTTGACGGTTATCTAGCCAATCGCCCCGAACGACCATTCTCAGTTATTATGGGCTCTGACGGTCGCATTCTTGAAAGCTTTCAGCACGGTGGTAATGCGGCTATTGCAAGTACAGCCAATCTCCTGACGGCTAACAATGTAGCGTTGTATCAAGCATTTGTTAATGACAATATTGAAAAAGCCCAGAAATTTCAGGATCGGATTCAGCCCCTTAGAAGTGTCTTGCATAAAGCGACGATACCCGTATCGCTTAAGACAGCACTCAATATTGCAGGTATTACGGTCGGACCAGCAAGACTGCCTGCAAAGATGCCACGAGAACAGGATGCGTTATACCAAGAGATTGGTGATGTGATCAAGGAATATGCACTTCAGGGCATTATTTAGCAAAGGAGAACGCATTGAAAAAATTTGACTTAATCCAAAGAATTCTAGCTAGTGGCGCGCTTGCAGTTGTACGTGCAAAACCAAAGCGGGTGTTGGAAATTGCAGAAGGTATTGTTGGCGGCGGCATTCCCGTAATGGAAATTAGTTATACTAACTCGGATGCACCAGAAGCAATAGATCTTGTGCATCAACGTTTGGGCGACAGAATTCTGGTTGGCGCGGGGACTGTGAACAATGGTGCGACTGCAAAGGATGCTATTTCGCATGGTGTAGGCTTTTTATACTCCCTTATCTTTGATCAGGAGGTCATGAGCTTAGCAAACGAATATCAGATTCCTTACGCACCAGGCTGCTCAACTGTTACCGAAGCGGTGCACGCCATGAGGGCAGGGGCAACGTTCATTAAATACTTTCCTTATGGTGGATTATTGGGGCCGGATATTATTAAGACAATCAAGACGCCAATTCCCGAGATGCCATTGTTAGAATCAGGTGGTGTTGATGCTAGCAATGTCCAGCAGTGGTTTAAGGCAGGGGTCGAGGTTGTGGGTATTGGTAGTGCCTTATCAAAAGGTACTAGTCAGGAAATCGAAGCAAGTGCACAGGCTATTCGTCAAGAAATTGACGCGTTTCGGTCGGCAGCTAAATAAAGCGTTAGGGCTAGGCAAAATTGGCTTAGCCTTTTTCGCATTAGGAAAGGAGGAAGAATGGATGCTTGATATAAAGCAATTACAAATCATCGACACAATGATTCAGAATCCTATTTTGACTAAGACTAGATTAAGCGAGGAACTCGACTTTACAAATCGTCAAATAGATTATGCAATCGAAAAGCTGAACCAACAGCTTGTAGATAACAAAATGCCGCAGATTGATGTTGATGGCGCATATATTAATGTTCCGAGCGAGTCGTATCAATACTTACTGAATTTACGCGCCTCTGAAAATCTGACAGCACTCTCCGGTTATGTTCTAAGCAACGCAGAACGCCAATTGTTTCTTGCACTGCTATTGGCTTGTCATAAGGGTTATTTAGCGCTTATACATCTTCAAGATTACTTGCAGGTAAGTCAGTCGACCATATCCAAGGATCTTAGAGTGCTGGAGCAGCGACTTTTGAACTTTAAGCTTAGAATTCATTATGATCGTCGTTCAGGCTACAGGCTAGAAGGCTCTGAGGATAAGATACGAAGCTTTATGATTAAGTTAGTTTCTAAACAGTTGTTTAAAAACCATGCTGATTTGTTAACGACATGTGCTCAATTGATTCAGCAGGTTGATGTCAGTGCCAAACTGACGCAAATTTCAAAGCTGGCTCATGCCAGCGAAATTGATTTTGTGGAAAATCGTTTTCTTGAATTTGGCTATATCTTTATCTTTATGTTGGCGCGGTTGCGGATTAAGAAGGATTATTTACCTGCTCGGGCACAAAAGATGAATATACAGAGCACTCGGGAATATGAGCTTGCTGAATCTTTGTTGAACAACGAAGGCATTCATAATATTACCGCAACAGAGTATCTAACAACGATTATTTTATGTCTTAGCATTGGTGGCTTAGAGAATATGCGGGCAGATCGCAACATCTTTTCGGTTACCAATCAATTTGTCCAGAGGTTTTCAGACGTTTCTGGGATCGTCTTTGCAGATAATCATAAGGTTACTAGACAAATGTTCACTCATTTTAGATCAATGTATTATCGATTACAGTTTGGGTATCCTATTACGAATCCCTTAACGGAACAGGTGATCGAAAATTATGGGGAAGTTTTCACCTTAGTTGCTCAAGCTATCCAAACGTTTGAGGACATCCTTGGCAAAGTGCCTGATGATGAGATTGCGTTTTTGACGATTCACCTGATTAGCTTTATCTACACAAGTGATAACTCGAAGAATGATTATGTAACAGCCGTCATTGTTTGTCCTAATGGCATTGGTAGTTCGGCCTTAGCCTATCTGCAATTAACCAGTTTGTTTCCTAATATAAAATTTCTGAAACCTTTTCGTTATGCAGATTTGGATAGTCACTTAGCTGACGCAGACTTGATCTTTTCAACATTTTATAGGAGCGAGCTTTTTGCTAAAGGTAAACCATGTTTCATTATCAAGCCGATCATGTCAGCTGAGGAAAAATATAATCTTATTCAGGAAGTCAACACTCGAATGTCATCAAGCACATTGACTATCCTCACGTTAAACTCCGTGATGGAAATTGTCGCACGAACTGTCAAGAATACTAAGCAGTTAGGACAGATTCGCAGAGAACTGGATGTTAACTTGTTTAAGCCAAAAGTTCACCAAGAAAACATGAAGCTTACGTTGATTGATGTTTTAGAAGAGGAAGATATTCAATTGGGCGTCAAAGTCGATACGCCTGAAGAGGCCATTCGGATTGCTGCAAAGCCATTGGTGGCTAAAGGCGCAATCAATCAACACTATGTTGAAAAGATGATATCTCCTGATGATGGGCATTCTTTAGAAGCTTATATTATTTCACCGGCCGTTGCACTACCGCATACAGATCCTAAAAATGGTGCACAAAGGGTCGCTATAGGTATAACGACTTTAGAGAAACCCGTTTTCTTTAGTCAAGCAAAAAGCGAAAAAGTAAAATTCATCTTTGTGTTAAGCGCGGTTAACCCTACTGACCACTTGATGGTGTTACAAGATTTAATGGATTTGTTGGGCGATGTCAATTTTATGAAACTGTTAGCTGATGAGAAGACAGATTCGCGAAAGGTAATGCAGTACTTACGTGAAAAGAAAGTAAAACACAGTTGATGAGCTCAACTGTTGTACTAAAACTTTATCCATTCCGCCATCCCCTCAATAACCGGCTTCACCGTTTCACCACGAGCTGTCAACCGATAAACAGTAGTCAGAGGTTCTTGCGAGAGAACCTCTTTTTGAATTAGGCCATCAGTGCACAGTGCCGCGAGTTGGCGAGCTAGCATGCGAGTTGAACAAGGTGGGATGCTGGCGTTTAGTTCACCGAAATGCCACTGAGCTTGTTGCGTGAAGCGGTACAGAATGATTGCTTTCCATTTGCCGGAGATGGCTTGTAGTAGCTGGGTTGCCGGACATTTTTTTGCAGTGGCCGATGTGCAAGCTGGCATTTAAAGACGGCTCCTTTCGATACTAGTGACAAAAAGTGCAGTATTGTGGCGATGTGTCAGTCATTATACCATTAACGAAACACAGGAAACGATTGACCTGTGACGATGCTTAGTCTCTTATTGAAAGGATGTTTTTCAGTGAATTCGATTGTCCCTTATTATCAGCGGCATTCTACTCGGTTGTTTACTGACCAACCAGTACCGCGAGAAACGCTTACGGAAGTTATTCGAACGGCTAATCATGCACCTTCATGGGAAAATTCACAGCCGTGGAAGGTTTACCTGGCGATTGGCAAGACAGCAAATGCCATTCGGTCCGAGCATTTTAAGGCTGTTCAGGCTCATCGGAAAAGTTGGACTGAGGTGACACCGCCGCTTGCTTGGCAAAAAACAGCGCAGGCAAATATTGATCATTGGCAAGCCTCCACAGCTAATTTCTTCAATGAAACCGAAGCACATGCATTTCATCAGGCGGGGCCGATGCTTTATTGTGCTCCGGCGTTAATTTATTTAACCATCCCGCGGGCTGCTTCGGCGTATTCAGCTTATGATGCAGGTGCGTTTGGTTATGGGGTACTTTTGGCTGCTGCTGCGAATGGGCTTGGGGCAATACCTGCTTATGAGATCATTCGTTATCCCGAAGAAATTCACGCGCATTTTGATATTCCGGATGATGAGGTCTTGTTGATGGGAATTGCCATCGGTTATCCAGCGAAAAGTAAAACCAACGAATTACGCACAGATCGCCGTTCGCTAGGTGACTTTGTGCAAATAAGTGACTAGTCAAACTGCCCTGAGCTTAGTAGCAATGCTGTTTTTTAAACCCCATCCCCACCCAACCCTACATCCCACCCAGCCTGCAGCCGATACTCCTCCTCTCCAACAACCTGCTTAGCCCCAAAGTAAGCCTCGCGTTGATGCGTCGCGTTCATCAGTGTCCGTGCCATCTTCGTAGTGACCACAATGTGATGTTGCTGCTGGGCATCCTTTGTCAGCGGCAAGTTGCCTTCAGCGATGCGCTCCAGTTGACTGATAACGTCCATCAACAAGCGGCTGCCGGCTAAGATTTCGCCAAAACGTGCGGTGTGATACGTGGTGGGTAAGGTAAGTGTGCGGCCTTTTTGGAAGCGGACGGTGACGATTCGTTGATGCTGCCGATTTGTGATGGCGTAATCAACAAGCCGGTGGGTCGCGATCCAACCGACATTGCGGTGATCGGGAGCCGCTAGCGGCATGAAGGCATAGCACGGGCCGGTGAGCATCTTGGGCAGTTTTTTGGCGGTCCCGTGATATAATTTTTGCACGATAACTTGGCGCATCGTTGGGGAGTAAACCGAACTGTTTTCGTGCGAACGAATGAAACCTAACGTCGATGGCTTAATCAGGTGTGCCGCAGTGGCCGTGAGTATCAGCGTTTTTCGGGGAAGGAAAGACGCTGGTAAAGGGAGAATCGCCAAAATCTCCTTTAACGGCAACTGCGAGGCGTCTGATGCTATCGCGTTACGGGCTAGTTCAGTCACGAGACAGTCGGGATCATCTGGAGCGGTTTTGACCATAGCCGCGTTATGTATGGCTCAATTTTAGTTTAAACTTATGCTAATTAAAAGCTAAAAATGTTAAGCGCAGTGAATTTACGGTACGAAATTGCGACAGGTGTTCAGGAAATGGTAACAAATTGTCTAGTATTGGCTGATTTTATCGAGCTTAGGAGGTAATTGGGCGAGGAGCGAGGTGGATGTGTTATGTATGAAGCTGCCTTTTTGGTGTGAGCGTGAGCCAGCCCAGGTTGGCTCACGCGTTATGGTGTGACGTGACAAGGTAACTGAAAAAGTCGATACTTAATGAAAAACGCGTCCGGCTGCGACACCCGGATGCGTTTTTTTATGGGCGTGAGCCGGCGTGGTTAGGGATCGGAGTATAAGTGGTCTTGGTCGTGATGACGGGGTTTTGGCCATTACGACCAAGATCCTGACACGCAGATTCCTGCGCCGGTGAACACGTTAAGAAGCGTGTGTTTTGATGGAAGTGCGATCCGATGAGGTGAGAAGTCGGGGCGCACTTTTTGAATGCCAAAAAAAAGTTAGCTGAAAATTTCGCGCAATTTATGTTTGAAAAGGCGATAAACCCAGGCCTGCACAGATAAATACCCGTACTCACTAAATCGAAAGCTTGATAGAACAGGTTTTCACTCACCTTATTGCGACCAAGACGAATCAGCCCTTGCCTCGTTAAACTAACCTTATCGATATCGAAACAAACAAGGCGCCGGATCGGATGAAGTGATGGTAACAGAAGCGACAGGTTTTGATTTTTTTCTTGCGCATCAAGGAGTGGTTTATGGGGCGTTGGCGCGGTTGGGGATTCATCGTGGCCGCAGTGATTTTCAGGATTGGCGGGATGAAGGGATGTTGGTGTATCTCAACTACTTCAACCGTTATCGCGAGCCGTTGGTGGATGAGACGGCAATCGCAAAGTTCAATAAGTTGGCGTGGCGCTTCGTGTTTCTGACCATGATGCAGCGACTGCAAAAAGCGCAGCATCGGCGGGAGTTGGAAAACGTACCGGCAAATACGACGCATATTCAAACGACCACGCTGGCGATGGCGCCGGGTAGCTTGCAACAAGCGCTGGAATTGAAGTGGCAGTTGCAGCAGTTGCACAGGCTGTTAACGCCGATGGAACGCCATGTGTTGCAGTTGCGGTTAAGCGGATTGTCAGATGCTGCCATTGCCGCCCAGCTGCATGTCAGTCGGCAGCGGATTTTGCAGGTGCGCAAACGGGTGCAGGCAAAATACCGGGCGCTGAGTCAAAACTGTGCCTCGGTTTAACCGAGATGGCATGCGCGATTGCGAAAGACTGTATCAAAACGCTGCGTTCCTATCCGCATGCTGAAAATAGCTGCGAATCAGCGACAATCAATTAACTTTTATGGAGGATAACGCAAATGGATAAAGAATTATTGACGTATGTATTAGATCAGGCAGTCGGTGTTGTCATTGCCGTGATTTTACTCACGCGTATTGAACGGCGCCTCGACACGCTGATCACACATATCGAAACGTTCATGGCCAAGCTTGATGGCAAGCAATTACGGTAGGAGGGGAAAAGATGGCGATGTTAATGGCAGATGTAAGCAGTTGGCAGCCGGATTCGGATAGCTGGTTTCGCAAGTTGGCTGATCTGGGTGTCAAGGCGGTGGTCGTCAAACTGACAGAAGGAACGACTTACCAGAATCCTAAGGCGGCGGCACAGTTGGCGGCTGGGCGCAGGATGGGGATGCAGGTGCACGCTTATCACTATGCCCATTTTCATAACAGTGCCGAAGCCGTTGCAGAAGGACGTTTCTTCGGCGTCACGGCCCGCGCGCTGGGCGTGTCGACGCAAAGTGTGATGGCAGCGGATGTTGAAGCGCCTGATTTGACTGGGGAGCTGACGGGGTTGACGAATGTTTTCATTCAGACGGTCAAAGCGCTAGGGTATCCGCACACAGACCTGTACACAATGGCGAATTGGATGAAAACCAGACGCTTTGATCGCGTGGCCTTGATCCCTAAAAATTTATGGATTGCGAGTTATGGCGTTGATCAGCCGGGCATCGATAATGTCGGGACCTGGCAGTTTACCAATAACTTTCATGGTTTAGGGGTGGATATGAGTTATGACTTTTTCGGTCACTACACCACGCGCTTGACCGGCAATCTCAATGGCGGCGTGGCGCGCGTTCCCACGATCGCTATCACACGGTTTTGGCAGGCGAAAGCTGGTGGGCGATTGCGGATCGATATGTCACCGTT